>JACKZZ010017049.1_pt1 | contig 41924 bp, 52 predicted proteins | sample 8027871 | NCBI WGS metagenome assembly JACKZZ01 (sample SAMN15724774, study PRJNA655200) | protist metagenome | isolation source: fluorescence activated cell sorting (FACS) single amplified genomes of... | place: USA: West Boothbay Harbor, Gulf of Maine | collected 2000-07-19
TTATCGATTGTAATTTCCAAGCGTTGATGCAAGAAAGGGAAATTCAAAGTTTAACACAACAGATCATGTACGCTTATGGATGTAATAAACGAGCAAACGCACCTGCTAGGTAACGTATATGTTTATAATCATCTCTTTAGATCTATTTTTTCATTGTATTTATGAACTTTTAGGATATGTTTAACAAGCTTTGACGGGAAAATAGCCGAAAATCTTGAGAAAATCGGGGGCTTTGACAAGTGGTTTGGTGTACGTTACCATAGAGAGAATGATACTACTAGTTATTTATTAGATCTAACAGATTTTTCTAAATCTTTAGTTTGAAACGACTCCAATGTCGTATATTGATAGATACAAGAAAGAATCGTTGGTATACTTAACAGCTGATTCCCCCAACGTTATTCATACATTGGATAAGGAAAAGAATTATATCATTGGAGGGATTGTAGATCGAAATAGACACAAAGGAATTACGTATGAAATTGCCAAGAAACAAGGGATCGCAACAGGAAGATTGCCATTGGATACTGTGGTTCATCTAGGGGAAGCCAGTCGTGTTCTTACCGTAAACCATGGTAAGTGTCGTTTGTACGAAAAGACGCGTAAATTGAATTCACACCAATGTATTGATAGTGTTTGAGATCATGATCAGATATGCAGAATCACAAAACTGGACTGAATCAACGATCAAAACTCTTCCAACTCGAAAAGGAGCGACGACGAAGAAGCAGAACTAGCACTGTAGTTGTTTATATAATATATATATTAAAGAGATATTTGTCTTTTTCAGCCTCTTAAGCACTGTAAGACACGTTCAAAACGATCAATCGCTAGTTCAATTTCCTTTGATTTTAAAGCTGCAATGCCAAATTTAGCAAATTCTAAAGCATCGCACACGTTTGAATCTCCTCTTGGTGAATAATTGGAAGAATGATCGCTATCTATTCTTCTTCGAAGAGTGGGGTGATCATTGGGAGGGTTTGTATTAATGTGAGATGTTCCTGTGGGAGCAGTGGGAGATGGACGGGTAGGTTGAGGGTTTTGCACAGCAGGTGGTTGATACACTGGGGGAGGTAGCGGGTTTCTGCTAGTGAAAGATGCAGCTTCGTCGGTTGAAGTTGTAGGATCTAGGGATATTGGTAGACTATTACTACCGGTAGTATTAATAATATTAGTAGGAGCAGATGGTAAAGTAGGTTCAGTTGTTGGTGCCGAGGGTATTTCCGGCATGGATAGTCCCAAATCACTCGATTTTTCTTCTACCGTCGCATTCTATCGTATAGTAACGACTAAGGTTGGCAAAATTACCTACTCAATACATATTGATAAAACTCTTACCAAGTTTTCACCAGGAGCCCCTGGTGCAGGAGTTCGTCCTTCTTTTAATGCCTTAAGAATATCAGCTGCTTTCCATTTAGAATACCGAGTCTTCTCCAATACATCTTCCGAAGGTTCTCCAAACTGCTTTAATATATCTAAAAACGTCCCTGCAGCATAAAAAGTCCTTGCCGTATTTCTATAGAGTATGTATGAATATGTTATTAACTCAGCTGCTTTGCTTAGTAGAAAACAAAACTTACTTGCTAGCCTTCCCAGCTCGATCTTCTTCATCTGCTTTGATAAATATATCAAAGGCAAACGTTTCACAAATCTCCTACCCAGAGGATGATCATCAGACTCGGATTCTTTACTTTATTATACACAAACTTACCTTTCCCTCTTCAGTGGAAAACGTAGGCATTTCTTTCTTCTCCTTCTCCAATTGCTCCATCAAGTTCATAAGATATGTTGTACATGCTTCATCTTCTAAATTCTGTTCTCTTAATCGTATTCCTAATTCCATCGCATATTGTCGACTATAATAAGCTACTAAACGTGATTCATTACGAGAACGATCTCTATCCAATTCTTCTGCTCTTCGAATGAATGGCGTTAGAGGTTTAAAGGCAGCTGGAATTTTTGAACTCATCAAGGTATTAATACAAGTAAGTTAATAGTTTTGTTTTATTTATTATTTTATCTAAATGAGAAAAAAAATCAATGGATAGAATCTGATTCTTGGCAATAGAGATTCGAGTCAAAATATAAATATTTTGACTCAAATACTGAGTATACACACTCGGTTACTTGTCACAACAAGAAGAAAAGATTTTGGCTGGCGATCTTTGACTTGTGCAAGGGTTGATATATCCATAAATGCAAACGACACTACCTGTATCCTATATAGTTGCACGTTGGTCACGTAAAAGCTTCTTTGGGCAGTTGATCTATATTTATTATTAAATACCTCTAATCAGAATATATTTTTGTCTGGTCGTTATTAGAAAATTATGAAACGTCCCCTAGGGAAACTCACTGTATCAGGCATAATAGATACTGGAGTTAAAAGAGTAAGTTACGATTCTAAATATATAATATATATACAACTGCCTTGTAATATTTTATATATATATACAACCAGGAAACTATTACACCTCAGTTGTGTACCAACTACGTACTAATACTCTCTCTCTTTTCTCACTTACACAAGACAAAAGAGGAAAGGCATGGGTCAGTCTCAATCTTCTCATAAGAGTCCATTGAAAAGTGCAGCTATGCCTCCAGCGCCACAGCAAATGGAACTTAAAAGAACTACAGCTGGTTGTACTGGTGAAGAATCACCACTTGTAGTTGAAACAGATAAGCAAGTACAACATCATCTGGATAACTGTGAAAAGCAAGGAGCTCCTTGTGGTAAAGCACTTGTACAAAAGGGAAAGTTGGACATGAGATTAGTTACGATGGAGTTGTGGAAGAACAGAAGTAATGTTAATTTCATTGGCGTCGTTTGTGAAGAGTTATCCAAGATCATTGATGAAAAACCTGTTTTAGACCAAGTTGAGTTTTATCTACCTCAACTTGCACATATGGTGCTGCATCTAGAAGGTGAACTAACGATGACAGCTATGGAACAGTTTGTGATGCTCGTATCTCAAAGTAGTGTGCATTTTGCCCTACAGTTCTTTTGGAATGTATATGCGACATTAGATGAGAATCGACCAAAAAGAAACGGAAATGCTAAGCTCTTTATTCGATGTTCTCAGCTGTTGTTAACATTGGAACAATGTCTAGTATATGGTTCACCCAATGCAAGACAAGCACACCAGTTGTATGAAAGTAATAGCATATCAAGACTAGAAATGGATAAAATCTTAATGGCTGATAGAAGGTTTTTTGCTGCTCAACATGCATCAACTCCTATTGATGGTCATAAAAGTTCTACATGTTCTATAGAAGGATGGCTGTTCAAGAAGGGAGGTGGAACGAGTAGAATGGGTCGACGAAATTGGAGCAGTCGTTGGTGCAGAATTGAACGTCGGGTATTGTTCGTATACACACGTGAGAGTGACATTGTTGCTAGAAGTGCTATTCCATTGGATAGAGCTGATGTTCATGTGATTCAAAATCCAAAACATGATTTTTATTTTGAAATTCATAGTCAATACAGCGATAAGAAGTTCAAAGTAAGTTTTTGATATTAAATAAAGAAAGCCATCCAATATATATAATGTGTGATATATAGTTTTCAGCAAAGGATGAATTGGACTTGGAGAACTGGATAGAGGCCATACAAACAGCAGCTGCAGCGCCTTCTGCACCTGCATCCACATCTCCTAAACGTATCGGACCTGCACAAAGTATTTCAGAAATGTCTGAATCAATGCGGCATTTTGTCTTGCAAGAAAATCGTCTTAATTCTCCTAAAAGGGCACGTGGTAAACCTACCAAAGGATTCAAATCATTGAGCATTGATACTTCCATAACAGATGAAGAAGCAACCGCTATGCCTCAACCTATTGATTCGCCTAAATCCGAAAGAAGTTCTGATACTGAAGAATGCGATTCAGATGCTGAATCGACAAACAGTAAATCCATGCCAGAAAATAAACGCCGCCCCAGTATTGCACGGAGAGGTTTAACGAATGCTGAACAAAAAAGATACGATTTCTTTACCCAACAGCGCAACTTTGTAAAGGGAATTACAGATATTTGTGAGAAATTGAGGTTTATGGAAGTTTCTCAACGGAAATCAAGTCTGAAGCCTTTATTGGAAAAGCTGAATGTCCCTATGGATACGTATATCCCATTATGTAAATCAACTGATGTAAGTTGTGTATTGAACCTAGTCTATCGCCAATGAATGGTATTTTGTGTTGATAGATATATACATTATCTCTCTATCTATAACAGACTTTTTGCAGTGTCATTGGGCCGTTTGTCGATGAAGGACATGTGTTTTCAACAAATGTAAGTGTCTATACAGGACGTTATTATACTGATATAGAGATATATATCCACCTTCTCCTTTGAATATCAGGAACGTGTACCTTGTATGCTCCATTTCGGAACAGAAAGGGATTTTCATGGAGATAATGTATCGCATGTATTATACAATCAATTGTATCGTGAGTGCGTGGAACAAGAACGGCACAGTGAAAATGCTGTGGAAACTTCTGTTGAAACCAAGAAAATGGCATTCGTGAATACGTTATTAGAGGTAAACATATTCATAGCATTCATATATCGTAGTAAACAGTTAACTTACATGGCGATTGTAGGATGAAGAACGCCGTAAACGTTTGAAAAACGTCTTTGGAGAATTTCGATTTGAAAAAGAAGCTCGTCTTCGAGCCGCTGCTGGCCAAATGGATAATCCAAATTGGCGATTATCCTCAATGATTGCAAAGGTATGTAGTATCCTATCGCTTATACGACTATTGCGTCGTCATCGTTATATATATATATGCAATAGAGCAATGATGACTTGCGTCAAGAAGTCTTTGTTATGCAATTGATTTCATACTTTCAGGAAGTTTTTGAAATTGAAGGATTGGAGTTAAAACTCCATCCATATCGTATTCTATCTACTGGAGCAAGTACTGGTTTGATTGAAGTTGTTGAAAATGCAATGTCTTTGGATGGTATTAAAAAGTCGGATGGTTTTAAGAACCTAGCACATCACTTTAAACATGTTTACGGAGGTAGGTAGTCAAGATATTAAAAAATCAATATCATATTGTAACCTTCTACTTGATGATAGATGAAGAAATTTTCCAGCAAGCACAATTGAATTTTATTCGTAGTTTAGGTAAGTTACTAAAGTGTATTCATATTATAAATTTCCATATGATGGTGTATAAATATATATAACAATATAGCTGCTTATTCGGTCGTGTGTTATATCTTGCAAATCAAAGATCGACATAATGGTAATATTCTGATCGATATGGAAGGACATCTAGTACATATAGACTTTGGCTTTCTCCTCGGTCGGGCGCCTGGAGGAAGTTTTAGTTTTGAAACTGCCCCATTCAAGCTAACAACTGAAATGGTAGCTGTAATGGGAGGAGAAAGTTCTGAAAACTTTACTTATTTTAAGAAATTATGTGTTCAAGGAGCACTTGCGTCGAGAAAACATGCCGATACATTTTGTACTTTAGTCGAGGTTATGGGGTTTCATTCAAGTCTTCCATGCTTTCAAGGTAGGTGGAATTGTTTGTAGCTATATGTGTATATTTTGTCTTTAAGTGTAATACTGTTTTAGGCAATGTGTCTAGCATCTTCTCCTCTCTTCGAGATCGATTGTTTTTGAAACTTCCCGATGAGGCCGTTCCTGCGGCCATGGAATCTATTGTAGATAAGGCATATGATCATTTTGGTACAAAACAGTACGATTCCTTCCAAGTCTTTTCAAATGGAATTGCTAAATAATATATATATATATACATATGAACCTTCTTCTCCATGACATGTGTGTGTGTACATTTGACTAATGTTTGTGCACAATCCGCATTTCCAATGGGACCTAATCAAGTATGGATTACCACAGTAAAGAAACTTAACAAGTCTTCCTTCTTTCACCTCTTAGTGTTTTTAAATCGACAATTTCAATATTCATCATCCAACATTCTGTGCGCAACATGCGCAAGATCTTTTAACGCATCATCTCTCTCTGGGACGTCTTCTTGAAAAAAAAAAGACGTCCAATTTGAGTTTTTCAATGATGGACTTTCTTTTTTATTATTTTCATCCAAGGGGAAAAAGAGAGTATATAGATAGATCAATTGCATAGATATATAATACAACAATGGGTATTAAAGGATTAATGAAGATGCTTACAGAGGAAGCTCCTCAATGTATTAAAGAGATGAATTTAAAAGATCTAAGTGGACGTATTATTGCAATTGATGCAAGTATGGCTTTGTATCAATTTCTAATTGCCGTTCGTTCATCGGATGGAAATGGTCAAACACAGATGTTGACGAATGAAGCAGGTGAAGTGACAAGTCATATTCAAGGAATGTTTAATCGAACGATACGTTTAATGGAAAATGGTATTAAACCAGTCTATGTATTTGATGGAAAACCACCTACAATGAAGGGAGGAGAGTTGGCGAAACGTGCAGATCGACGTGCTTCTGCAAAAGAGAATTTAAAGATTGCAACTGAAGAAGGAAATGCTGAAGATATGGATAAATTCACCAAACGATTGATACGAGTGACTCCAGAACATAATAAAGATTGTCAAGATTTACTCAAGTTAATGGGCGTTCCATTTATCATTGCCCCATGTGAAGCAGAAGCAACGTGTGCTGAATTGGCCAAGAATAATTGTGTCTTTGCAGCAGGAACGGAAGATATGGATGCATTAACGTTTGGAACACCGTTTCTAACTCGTCGATTGACCTTTGCAGCAAGTCGAATACTTCCTATTTTACAAATTGATCTCGCAAAGGCTTTAGAAGGACTTGGATTGTCACGAGATGAATTCATTGATCTGTGTATTCTCTGTGGATGTGATTACTGTGATTCGATACGAGGTATTGGACCTAAGAAGGCTTTGAACGGTATTCGTCAGTACAAAACGATTGAAAAGTATCTTGAACAGTTGGTTCAAAATACACCAAAGGGCGTTGTGATTCCTGAAGAATGGTTAGCCCAAGAAGGAGACGAAGAATCGATTTATCAAAAAGCACGTCTCATGTTTACTCAACCTGAAGTTGTTGATGCAAAGGACATTAAATTCAAATGGTTGGATCCTAAAGAAGCTGAATTAAAAACGTTCTTAGTAGAGAAACAAGGCTTTAATGCAGAACGTGTTGCGAATGCGATTGAGAAATTGAAAAAGTCCAAAACCAGTCATTCTCAACAGCGTTTAGAAAGTTTCTTTAAAGTATTGCCAGGAAGTAATAGCAGCACAAAGAGAAAGAAGGAGGTGTTAAAGAAGGGCAAAAAGAAAAGCAAGACGACGACGGGAAAGTTTAGAAAGTAACGTACGTTGCATGGGAAGAAAAAAGACTTTGAAAAAGTTGTCAATTGATATAAATTGCAATAAATAAATAAATGCCATGCATTTAATCAAAGACTTTGTCTTTTGGGCTTCTTTTATTTCTACACATTCCCCAATTTGTTCTTGCCAAGATGCACGGCCACTACCTTGTAGTTGTTCTACAGCTATTATTCATAGTATACTGCTGTCTTGATCTTCCATCCGTATGGGGAATGGCAAAGAATCAAAAGACAGTCTTGCGTATTGTATCGTATAATGATGTGTATCTCCTTGAACCTACACTCGATGAGTATGGAGAAGAACGAGGCGGCCCTTCACGTGCTGCACATGTACTCAAGACCGAGATCAAGAGTCGATACCCAGATGCACTTGTTCTATTTGCTGGAGATACTCTAGCTCCTTCCTCTGCTTCCCTGCTCTTTCAAGGTCAACAGATGATAGATGTTCATAATGAATTGAAATGTGACTTTGCTTCATTGGGAAATCATGAATTTGACGTATCTCTTCCACAACTAAAAGCTGCCTTTAGAAACAGCCATTTCCCATGGCTTAATGCTAATGTATATGAAAAATCAACACATCAGCTTCTACAAGGGACGATTCCTAATGCAATTAAACGTGTTCAAGGTATTAAAGTAGGGTTCTTTGGCGTCGTGTATCCTTTAGAAAATCCAGAATTGGCAGTTTATTTTAAAAACCCAATAGAAGCAGCATGTGAACAAGTACTTGCTTTAAAAGCGCGTGGGGAAGACTTTATCATTGCCATGACGCATCAACGCTGGGCAGATGATAATCAATTCGCTTCTCAAGTCGAAGGAATTGATTTCATTGTTGGTGGACATGATCATCAAGCGATGTTTCAAACGCAGTTCAAGACGCCGTATGTGAAAAGCGATTCTGACTTGAGGAGTATCTGGTTAACGGAATTGCGTTTCAATGAATACAAACGCACGTCTTTGAAGCACGAGAACATTCCAATTACAAACGAATTGGAGAAAGATGAGGCGATGGAGGAAATTGTAGTGTCGTATATGACAAAGGTCAATGCTGTGTTTCAACAACAGGTAGGGAAGTCATGTGTCGATTTGGACTGTAGACAAAGCGTTGTGCGGATTAGATCCTGTGATATGGGGAAATTGATTGCAGATAGCCAACGTTCGTTTATCAAATCGGATCCTGCATTGCGTATGAAGGTGCACACTTCATTAGATGCAGCTGTGATGAATGGAGGTGGCATTCGTTCTGGGAAGGTCTATCCGAAAGGAGATGTATTGTATCAACATATCATAGAATGGCTGCCGTTTGGCAATACTAATGTCGGTATTCAGATCAATGGAAGAGAATTAGTACGTTTTATAGAAGCTACGAGTGAACTATCGTGTAGTGAGGGAGGCGTGATTGAAGAGAATGGATACTTGTTGCATCCATCTGGATTCACTTACACCTTTGTCTGTACGTCCTATCGAAAAGGATATGTAGAAAAGATAGAATGGGATGAACCGAATTCGAGAATACGCTCTGGCAAGACTTCAAGAACTTCTCAACGACATGGCAGTTCTCGTATTCGAATTCATTCTTCTGATGTATTGAAAATAGCCATTACAGACCATCTCTATAGTGTATATAAACACTTGTTCTCATCCGATCATATCCTCTACGTTCCTGTTAAAGATACCATACCTCTTGCAGAGTACGTCAAGTCGAGATTGGAACGTAGAGGTGAATTTTGTCCAGACATGACATCCCGTCGCTTTGAATTGAAATCTATTCCTGAATAATTATAATAATATATATATATATAGTCTATGGTGCAGGTTGAATCGTGTTGTTCTTCATATGCTTGGCCAGCCATACAAGTCCGTGACACATAATGCCTAGAAAGAGAGTTACTTCTCTCCTAGAACTTTTCGTTTCTCTATGGATAAACTGCAAGAACTGAACGGCATAGTGTGAAATGCCAGGTACAGAACGCATTAGATCCAACTGGTACTGCATTTTCTTCAAGCTCTCGAGTTCATGCACTTGATCATGAACAATCTTCACCTTTCTCTCACGAATACCTTGTATTACATTTACATTAACGTCTTTCCATTCCTTATAAGCTCCAGTTAGTAACGTATCCCCATCAAATGTCCTTGCTTCTACTTGTTTTAAATGACTGACTATGGAATGAAATTCATGAAGCGTTAATAAGGCATGTTGTTGGGCTCTTAAATGACTCAGTAGGACAGAAAAAATAAACGTAGGACCTTCTAGTATGATACCATCAAAGATACGAAAAACTGTTTCCATTGGAAAGGTGTTTGTGAAGAGACATAAGATCCACTATTCATAGTAGTAGCATAAGATAAGAGAGGTGTATTGGCATTATATATTATATAGTCTACACACGTACTTGCGACCCCAATACTTCCAATGGTACATGAAGTCGATCAAGATGATCGTTCAATACAGGCAGTCGTTCTTTAACACATTCTCTTAAGACTAACAAGTCTATTCTAGATCCAAACATGGACGGGGTGTGGTATCCTTTAAACAGCTTTTCACAAACAGCAATGAGCATCCAAAAAGCATCTTCTTCGTCCAAAAACAGTAAGAAAAACGCTACTAAGAAGTTCATTCCTTGACAATATCCAACGTCTGTATTGCATTCTGAAAAGGCACTTAAAATACGTAATAAACTTGCCTTCTTACTGCTCATATACGCATCAGAACGACCACAAGGCTTTCCTAATGTACGATGGATGTCCAATTCAATCTGTCGAATCGACTTTGACTTGACTAAACGAGTCAATTCGACGAGATTCTGATAATATCCAGGCCATTTCCTCTGCTTAAACTCATTCGCACCTGATAAGTGCATGTAAATCATCTTTCGATAAGAATGAGGTATACCTCCTGCTGTTTGTGCAAGATCACACAACATCCTTCTACTATATCCTGGATTCTCCATTGTTTCTAAACTCTTTACTACTTCTTTATCCTTAAGCAATGACCATTCTTTCCTCCGATACTCATGTCGACATGCAGTATACGAACGCAAATGTTGCCATTCGATGTAATCTGAATTGGGAATGGGCAGACCAAAGGTATCGTAATGCCATTGGTTTTGATTGTTGTTCTGTTTCTGGAGGTATTCGTTTAAGATCCAATGGTAATCGTCTGTATTCCTATTCTTTTCTAATAATGGACAAGATGTATTAATACTAGTAGTACAAGGCCTGTGAAAGAAAGAAACAATACGAACTTCACCAGAGGCAACGCCTTGTAGAGACATCCAAAAGTCCAATACGACGGTATTCTTCTTCTTATTACTAGAGGAGGGAATAAATCCATGTAAAGGAATTTGTATACTACCAAGAGGAATGTCATTGATAGTAGAATGCATCATATCTTTCTTCACCGTTGGGAACATATCAAAGAAGGAATCTTCTTGGTTGTACACGTCAATCTTTAGATTCTTATGATGAGAGAGAGGATTGGATACGTCAAAGACAAAAGCTTCTTCCCATAAAGGATTAGTATCTGGTACTAGAACTACTTTTGAACTACGAAAGCTTTGTTTATCAAAACGAATGATGAAATAGGGATCCATTGGAGAGGTTTCTGGGATGTCTAAATTACGTGCTTGTATGATATAGACATGAAGATGTTCTGCACAAGGTCTTGTATTAGAATGAGATGCATGGCATGAGTAAAGAAAAAGAGGTATATATATATATACAAACCAACGTACTGGTAAGATGATTTTGAAACGTCTTTAATGGCATGGAATACATTGGCTCTTTTATTAGGTGGAATTAAACGAAAGATGGAAGGAACAAGTGCTGTTGTTTGTGTGGAAGGAATATTGGTAGTGGTAGATAAAGAATAGATCATATCCTCTTCCTTCTTCTTCTCCATCTTTGAGGTATTAATAATAGAAGGAGAACTCTTGCCTTGAAGATCCTTTGCTGCTTTGTTGTGGTCCATGAAAAAATAAAATTAGATCCAAGTTTCTACCAGAAAAAAAAAAAAAGAAAAAAACCCACAACGATAAAATCTCAGATTTTACAAAGAGAGCAAAACGTTGAAATTTATTTAACAACACACATGTATATTAATATCGACGACTGCGTTTGTGATAGCGACTTGTATCTACAAAAAAGTGTGTGTTGAATAGAAATGAATGCATTGATATTGGTACAATGAAAAGAAAGGAACGACATACCTTGAGATTGCGGCGAACTCGCACGAGCTCGTTTTGACGTTCTAGAGTTTCTATTGGATGATATATACTTATAGATTGGATAGATTATATATAACATGTGTGGTTGGCGTACCTTTTTATCTTGGGACAATCCGCTGCTATATGGCCACTTTGAAGGCATTCATAACAAGAGCGATAACGAGAACTAGAAGAAGAAGTTGCAGTAGGACATGAAGTGGCATAATGGCCTTCCTTTCCACATTTAAAACATCCGTTTCGATTCGAAGAAGTGGTTTTGTATCGTTTCTGATATGTCTGATGACGTTCTGTTTCCTTAGTGCAATGCTAAGAGAGGTGGGGTTATAGAAGGAAGAATGTACACAAAACACCTTGGGTTGCTGATAGAAACTTACCATAACAGAATGTCCACCTGCACAGTTTGGACAATACACACGATGTGTGGGTGGCTTTGGCAATGCGGCACAGCTCTGTTGGAGAAGGAAAGAAAACACATGACTCTATGACCCTCCATTATAGTTTCTATTTATCTATCTTACCGAATGTCCAGTGCTCCAGCAAACCATACATTTCACATTATGGAACCGATCCGTCTTTATAGCACAGGTCTATGATATGATCATGAATAATATAGTAAATGTCAACTACTATGTTTGTAGATAACCCCCTTACATTCCTGGAATGATCATGTCGAGCACAAATGTCGCACGAGTTTTTATTGTCATATCGATTAGGACAAGTCTATAGGGTAATAATACCAAGTTATGAACCTCATCTTTTATTTTATGAATACAACTACCTACTTGGGACAAATGACCAGGAAGATAGCATGCAAAACAGCGTAAGTTTGGGCATCTTCCTGAAAAGTGTCCAACTTCACCACACAAATGACATGGCTTCTGAACACGAGGGTTTGTACACCCTCTAGACATATGACCAATCTCACCACAGTTAAAGCATTTAGTTGAAATGTCTTTTCTAAAGTAGCGTAAATCCCGCTTCTATAGTAATGAATCGTGAGTTTTATCTTAAAAACTAATAACAAGACCTCTCAACTTACTTTATGGGGAGAGGACTCTTTGGTTGCTGTTGATGGCAGCATCAATTCACGAAATGCTGCTGGTATATTACTAGTTTGTTCTATCTTTAACTGATCCTCTTCATCGTCCTCACCATTCGTAGATGAAACATCATCATCTTCTTCTTCCTTGTCCTTGCATGGTGTAGGAACGCTCCGATTAGTAAAGTCATTGAGTATATAGTCGCGTAGAGGTTCAATCGGTGCTTCTACTATTTCCGCACGTTTTCTCTTGGGTGTTAAGAACTTGAGGGCCCAATTAGATAGCTTCACACGTGATGAACCCAACCTCACAGTCCCCGTTGTCATCATCCCTTCTTCTTCTTCTTCCTCTTGTAATTCCATATTCTCATCGTCTTCAATAACAATTGGAGCATGTTTCGTTCCGTCTTTCATTTTACTATGTGCTTTTGGATTAGAAGGATCTAGAATCTCAAACCCTACATCATCTTCATCATCTGAACAACTATCACAAGACATATCACTCAAATCCATTGTATCGCTCTTTTCAAAAAAGAGTCGTTTTGTGTAAATAGATCCACGACAACCAGTGAAACGTTCAATCAGATCAATTTGAAATAGATCCACGTTTCTGGTAGAAAGGACATTTCAATACAAAATCAAATCAGAAATGCAACAACCAAAAAAGAATTTAAATCAAGTACAGTACTCGAAATGCCTTCTCCTCCTCCTCCTTCTTCCTCCTCCTCTCCTTCGTGTTTCCCTCTTGTAGAATCATGTTATTCTTCTTCACATCTATCTCCTTCTCAAGTTAAAAAAGATATAGAATCTATTCCTGTCTTATCTTGTTTAACAAACTCTGTAAAGAGTATGTATACTTTATTAGTTTGTTTACAGAATGGAAGTTCAAAAGATCAAATGGTTTCTTGTCAATTGGATACAAATGGTATTTTATTTACAGTAGTATCTAAATCAAAAGCTTTACAAGTGAGTAGCAACGTACAATATATAATGTATATACTCTATATCTAATCATACTGTACAGATCAAGACTCGATTGCCCAGTGAACTGTTTCAAGAATTCCATTTTCATCCCCAACATTCCGACTTGAATCCATCCAACCATTTTCAATTGAATCTAACCACTCTATTAGAGTGCTTAAACATCTTTGGAGCGTCCAATCTAGCACAAACATCTGCTAGTATTACCTATTTACCACAAGAAGCTTGCTTCTGTTTAGTATTAGAAGAAAATGGAGTTATTGTAGAGTGTGAACTGCCGCTCTTAATGAGCCATGATGAGTGGGCCGAGGACGGCGACCTTGACCAGGATGAGGAATACTCTAATACCCCCAGTCTTACTCTCTTTGAAACATCCTTTGAACTCAGTCGTGTTGTAGCTAAAGTCATTCTTCATTCTGAACCACTAAAGAATGCGTTTTCTGAACTAGCTGATCTACCCAGTGCTGCTTCAGTTCAGTTTCAATTCAATCCTCTATCTCCGTCTCTAAGTATGATCGCATCAGGAGAAACAACGACTTGTTCTATTGACTTTGCCAATAGTTCTGATGCATTAATTGAATTTGATTGTTTGAATCAAATTGAAGCAAAGTATCATCTAGATCTTTTGAAACAATCGTTTCGAGCACTCTCTATTGCATCGGAGTCGTATCTTAGAATTAATGAATCATCGTGTTTATCCATTCAACATATGATACAAGTTCCAGAAGGGCAGCAATGTTTTGTAGATGCACTAGTGAATGCAGACGAAGAGGAGGAGGAGGAGGAAGAAAGGGAAGAGTAGGAACGATCAACAGAATCCTAATGTATAACTATTAAAATTGAGTTTGTACTTGTATTAAAATTGCTTGGAAAGGGGCATTAAAATTGAACCGGTATGACATGTCACATGTGCATTGTGAATCACGGATATGCGACATCAATTGATGGCGTATATCTTTGTCACCAAATGTACATACGCCGTATACAGCAGTAAGCTGTAATATTACAGCTTACGAATTTTCTTTGAAAACAATTTCTACCGATTGTCACAGGTCACCAGAAGCTCGTCTCCAGTGGAGAACTGGAGTGGAGACTCTCCACTCCTGTTGCACCGTGCAGGCCACACAAGTTGTGGCACAACTTGTGGGAGTCACAGGTTCACAAGTGTGACACGCTTGTGACACCATATGCCCATTAAATTGGAGCCTATAGCACTCATCCCCAACATTCCGACTTGAATCCATCCAACCATTTTCAATTGAATCTAACCACTCTATTAGAGTGCTTAAACATCTTTGGAGCGTCCAATCTAGCACAAACATCTGCTAGTATTACCTATTTACCACAAGAAGCTTGCTTCTGTTTAGTATTAGAAGAAAATGGAGTTATTGTAGAGTGTGAACTGCCGCTCTTAATGAGCCATGATGAGTGGGCCGAGGACGGCGACCTTGACCAGGATGAGGAATACTCTAATACCCCCAGTCTTACTCTCTTTGAAACATCCTTTGAACTCAGTCGTGTTGTAGCTAAAGTCATTCTTCATTCTGAACCACTAAAGAATGCGTTTTCTGAACTAGCTGATCTACCCAGTGCTGCTTCAGTTCAGTTTCAATTCAATCCTCTATCTCCGTCTCTAAGTATGATCGCATCAGGAGAAACAACGACTTGTTCTATTGACTTTGCCAATAGTTCTGATGCATTAATTGAATTTGATTGTTTGAATCAAATTGAAGCAAAGTATCATCTAGATCTTTTGAAACAATCGTTTCGAGCACTCTCTATTGCATCGGAGTCGTATCTTAGAATTAATGAATCATCGTGTTTATCCATTCAACATATGATACAAGTTCCAGAAGGGCAGCAATGTTTTGTAGATGCACTAGTGAATGCAGACGAAGAGGAGGAGGAGGAGGAAGAAAGGGAAGAGTAGGAACGATCAACAGAATCCTAATGTATAACTATTAAAATTGAGTTTGTACTTGTATTAAAATTGCTTGGAAAGGGGCATTAAAATTGAACCGGTATGACATGTCACATGTGCATTGTGAATCACGGATATGCGACATCAATTGATGGCGTATATCTTTGTCACCAAATGTACATACGCCGTATACAGCAGTAAGCTGTAATATTACAGCTTACGAATTTTCTTTGAAAACAATTTCTACCGATTGTCACAGGTCACCAGAAGCTCGTCTCCAGTGGAGAACTGGAGTGGAGACTCTCCACTCCTGTTGCACCGTGCAGGCCACACAAGTTGTGGCACAACTTGTGGGAGTCACAGGTTCACAAGTGTGACACGCTTGTGACACCATATGCCCATTAAATTGGAGCTTATAGCACTCTCTGCCTGTCTTCCTCTATCACCAAAATCACCGTTGGTGACAAAACTTGACGTCCCCTCAACTCACACCCATTCTTCTCCAAACTTTCAAAAATATTATTGAACCAAAATGAATGGAGAGGAGGTTTTGTATCTGATATAAAGGCCATCACTGGATCATACGGGTGATAAAATTTGGTGCTGGAGAAATGTTGCCAGTTTCTTTTTTACCCAAAGAAACGAATTTGTTTTCAAGCGAGGGAAACAGTTTTGAAAGATGTGGGAAGTATTTTACAATCTCTTGATCTCCTTTCTCCTTCTTTTTCAGGATTGTCCTCTACAGTTTCAATTGCCTCAACGTCCCCCAGTCATTGATACGTTTCAACTAAATGAACCTTATATTCAACCTGACTTGAGCAATCCTCTATCCAATACCCTTACGATACTGTCCTACAATGATGTATATTCCATGACCCCTGTAGAGAAAAATGGAAGATTAATTGGTGGCGCCTCTCGTGTCGCTCATCTAATTGAAGAGATTCATGCGAACCAAGATGCAAATGCCCTAGTCCTTTTCTCTGGAGACACGCTCTCGCCATCCCTCTGGTCAACAATCTTTAAAGGTATGCACATGATTGAAACACATAATATCTTAAAATGTGACTATGCGTGTCTGGGAAATCATGAATTTGATTTTGGAATGGATGTATTGGTTGAAGCAATTGAGAAGAGTCATTTTGTGTGGCTTAATTCAAATGCGTATGAGACGAATACCAAGAAATTGATACGAGGAACAGTGCCACGTGCTATTAAAACAGTGAATAATATCAGAGTGGGTCTATTTGGAGTTATGTACGATATGGATGAAACTTCTACTGGTGCGTTCTTTAAAGATCCAATTGAAGCTGGACAAAAGCAAGTTCGAGCATTGAAGGAGGAGGGTGCACAAGTGATCATTGCATTAACACATCAAGCGTATCGAGATGATGATAAGTTTGCTACACAAGTAGAAGGCGTGGATCTAATTCTAGGTGGACATGACCATCGAACGATGTCTCAAACTAGTTTTAGAACGCCGTATTTAAAGAGTGACATGGATTTCAGGAATGTCTGGTTAACTACATTGAGATATGAACAAGAACCTACACCTAATGTGGAATTAGAATATAGAAACATTCCTATTACTGGACGTATGGAATCTGATGCTCAAGTAGATCAAATGATTGAAGTCTATACGTCTGAAGTAGGTCATACCTTTGATGACGTCCTAGGCCAAGCTGTTGTAGATCTAGATTTCTCCCAAGATATTGTACGGTACAAAGAATCTGCTATGGGGAACTTTATTGCAGATGGCATGCGCACAGCATACAATCGAGTGGCTAAAGCTGGTATTATTAATGGTGGGGGAATTCGTACAGACAGCTCATTTAAAAAGGGACCAATAACGTATGCAGATGTATTGGGATGGTGTCCGTTTCGTAACACAGTCTTTCAAGTTGAAATTACAGGCAAATTCTTCAAAGAGTATTTAACGAGCATTCTGTCTGCTTCTTGTGGAACAAAGCAGATTATTGCGGAGAATGGAGATTATATGCATCCGTCTGGATTCAAGTATATATTCCGATGTACAGGTGTAAATAAAGGATCGTTCTCTCAACTGAACTGGTTGTCCGCTGCTTCGAACTCACCCATTCAAGACAAAGAAAAGTTCATATTGGCACTCCCCAACTTTTCGTATTTGAAATCTAAGCGATTGTTTGAAAAGTACAACGTTCCAGTGATTTTAGGTGAAAAGGATGCGATGGCGATTGATTTAGCATTGAGGAAAGAAGTTATTAGGGTTGGTGATGTTCATCCGTTAGTAGAGGGACGTTCAAGTATTAGATTTGAAGATAAAAAGTGATATGGTCATCGTCGTCCATGTATATAAACCTACTACAGGTATCATTCCATTAACCCACTAGAATTATTTTATAAACATTACATACAAATATCAATCAAGAATCAACGCCTTGTTTATCTCTTTCTCGCATACTTCTTCGTTCCCTTCACTTGTGAGCGACTTGTGTTTCCAAGACTTGCATCACGCTGCATACGATTGAAACTCATTTGTTTCATGCGTTTGGAATCACTTTTGACGACAGGATTAGAATTTGATCTAAACTCACTTATTGGAGCTGCTTTCGATTGCTTTAATGACGCTGCGAGTTGTTGATCATATTTAGTGACTAAACTAGTAACATTACCACTTCTTCCTGCTCGACCCGTACGTCTATCGGACCATAACTACATGTAAACACACAACTATCTTAATAATATTTATCTATTGACATACCCCGCCCGATGTAAATATTCCACAGCAGACCTTGGAAAATCAAACATAATCACATGATCCACTTGAGATATATCTAAACCACGAGCTGCAAGATCTGTACAGACTAGAATAGAATTATCAGTCGATAGAAAACTCTCGTAATTCGTTTTTCGAACCATGGGAGGAATGTCCCCATGGAGAGAAGTGGCTGTATAGCCCAACTCGGCCAATGTATGGAGCGTTGACTGACAACTGGGTATCGTATTGCAAAACACAAGAGTCCTTCGAGCACGTGACGCATCAAGAACTTGTCGAAGAGCCAAATGCTTTCCATTCACTGCACTCACTCTAATGAATTCTTCTCTAATTTTCAATGGTGTCTGATGTGAATATTCATCTGTTACCAACTCAATTCCCTTGAACTCCTCCAATAGTAATGTATCCAATGGGGGTTTTAGAGTTGCTGCAGCTAGTAAATACTGAATAGAACATGATTCTTGCTGAGCTCTGCTACGTATAGGTTTTAGAATCTCGTCTAAACTTTCACGGAAGCCTTGTGTTTTATCATACATCGTATCTGCTTCATCAATAACAACGTATTGAATCTTGGATAGAAACACCCTCTTCTCTTTAAAGTACCTTGCTAAACGCCCTGGGGTTGCTACTAGAACATCCAATGGCTTTTGTAAAGAACGTTTGAGTTTAAAATGGGCCGTACCACCTATTAAAGTAGCAGATGAAAACTTGACATGGTGTGATAACTGTTTCACGACCGTTCCAACCTAAAGTAGATAGTTACCATGAAATCCTCCGTCTGGATAAGGGCTATTTAGCAAGATACTTACTTGTTCACCAAGTTCTCGACTTGGAACAAGAACTAACATCCGTGGTCTACTTGGCAAATGAACTATATCTTTTATATTCTTCTTAGCTTCCTTCTTCTCACTCTGTATCATCCGTTCAATGAGAGGAACTAGGTACCCCAATGTCTTTCCAGTTCCTGTTTGAGCATTGCTCAATACATCTGAACAATATAATATAATTAAATGAGCAATAGTAGAGGTTGGCCTAACAAGATACATACCCCGCCCTTTTAACGCCATTGGAATCGTCTTGGTTTGGACAACAGTTGGTTTGGTAATGTTAAGTGCTTCCAATGCTTTGATTAGTTTCTCTGACAGTCCGAATGTCTGAAAACCATTCGTTGTTTGAGTTTTTGTTGGGATAGTTTTCTTTAAATGAATACACCGACGCTGGTAAAATAAAGGTACAGGCGATGAGGTGGACAGCATTGATATACGATGCTGTTGTAAGAGGATCCTTTTCATCATTAAATGTTGTTGGCTTTAATTTTTTTAGGGTAACACACTTATAGAAAGGAAGGGTGACAACCAATCATGAGAAAAAGGAGAGAAATCAGAATATTCTAGGATTTGGACCAATCAGAAAGCTTTAAATATGAACCGAGAGTCGGAAAGAGCAGAAGAAAGAAAACAAAAGAGTTTAAATCGTCACACAGCTATCATAGTATACGTATAGACAGTAAGAAAAGCCCCTATAGAAGAAAAGACCAAGTTGAATAGGTTGTTAAAAACTGTACATGCATACAGGACACACACTAATTATACTCTATAAATCAGATCCAACACTAGCTCCTTGGATTCGCCAAGGGACGTAATGCAACGTGTGTTAACTTTGCAAGGACCATGCAATTTGAATTCCTGGTCGTTGTACTCTATCCCATAACTCTTTCAGATCTTGTGCATCTTGTTTACATGACAATACCTTAGCATTCTTCATATTCAATTGCGTTAGTGTTTTATTTTTTTCTAGTGCAGCATGTATAATCCGATAGGCCCATGTCGTAAATGGATTTCCTTCTAAATCCAAACGTTGTAAATGATGGTTGCATTCTAATAATGTTCGTAGAGCAAATACACCTTCTCTGCTATTGTACAAACCAATACAGTTATCTGACAAGTCCAAATGGGTCATATGGTAATGGAACGTTACTGCATTGCATATAATACGTGCTTCTGAGGGAGGTAGATGGTTCCCACGAACACTGTTATAGCATATCTATCAGGAGTCTATAGTTTATATAAAGTAGATAACGTACTTTAGTGATAACAATTGAGACCTAGGGCCTTGCAAGGCTCTAGCTAGCTGGATGACTCCTACTTCATCTGGCCGATACGTATGTCCAACGATGAAACAATGTCCAAGATTCAAGTGTTCTAAAGTGTTGTTGAACATCAGAGCTTGTCCTAGAGCAGCAGTTGACTTTGGTCCTAGATGATTATGGGATAAACTATGATTGAAATAGAACTACATTATAGATATGCTGCTCTGCAATATATATATATTTATATATATATTCATATACTACCAGCCTTACTCTAATTCTTTCAAAGGTATATTGGGTGTTTTTAAAAAAGGACATAAACTCATGATTTCGACATCTGAAACGTTCGTATTGGATAGATTCAATACTGTGAGTGTTTTAGTACTACCAGTGATATATAAATGTACAATGGTTTCTAAATGTAAAGATTGCTTTTTCAATAAACGCTGTAATCGAATACGGATTTCAGGTTGTTTAGGGCAAAGCGTCTTAATAAGAGCTGCATCAATGATGGGTACATCAGGATGCTCTTTTTCCCCCTCTTCTTCTTCTGGAACAATAGTTAGAATGTCATCTTTAGAATTCACCATTACAAGTTTCACTTTTCAAATCTCCATCTCTAACGGTCAACCCGTCACAGCTGTGACGTACTGGTAAAAGGTCTGTTACTGATAGAACGTTTTGTACGTTGCATTGGGGATTGAACACGTTTCATTTTATTGAATCGTAGACCTGTTGCTCCTATCTTGTCTGTATGACCATTTTTAGTAACAGATCTATCAGCACGTATCTCTGGTGTCCAAATCCCTTGTTTTGTTTTCCACTCATCAAATGACATTTGGCGAATTGAAGCATCGATTTTCTTATTGAGTTTAGAACGAAGGGACATTCGATTCGTAGAGGACGTTGTTGGTTTGGGTTTAATCTCATTAACATATCCACTCTCTGTCACGATCTCTCGCATCTGTTTCTTGACGTTGTAAATCTCCTCTTTTAGATCCTAATATATCGAGATAACATACATAATAACTAGGTATGAATCATATCATATACAACGTACATGAATCAAAGTCAAGGCTTCATGTTCTCGTTGTTTGGATAGCTCCACTTCTTTCCATGCACGTTCACATTCCTACAATGATATAATATATTCATTTGATAAATAGTCTACATCGATTTATGCATCGATTTGTCGTACATGCTTATAGTAAACCATACTCGTTTCTTTATCCATTTTAATGTCCAATGCCAATTGCAGTTTCATGGCTATGACATGAACAGAATCTATTACAACAATATATATAAAGATTCTTCTATTCCAAGTACCATTCATGTGAAGCGAAGTCTTTAGTTCTCGACACTATGCATCATAACAAGCGTTTATGGGTTTGTAATCTCATGTCTCGGTAATGAGTACATACCTTTCCCAGTAATTTCTCTTCTTCAAACAAAGAGTTGCGCATAGAAAAACTAATGGTTTCATAATGTTTACGAAAACGCTCATATAAATAAATCGCTTGGCGCTTCTTAATCGAGTCACTATCCGTGTCCGCCATTAATTCCAACATCGCTTCAGTCTCCTTCTCATCTTTCAATACTGCTGTTGTTGATTCGATTGTAGCAGTCTCTAAGCTTTGAGAGTCTTGTTCAAGTTCCATTCTTGGTTTTGTGTATATTTAGGGCGGTAGTATTAATGTATATATAAATATTTAAATGATCAAGAGTCGTCGTTTGGATCAAAAATTGAAACGTTTCTATTTCAGCGTCCCTTCAAATCGTCGAGGATTTGGTGTACTCATCAACTGGTATCCGCTCATCAGTGAGTCCTTGACACTCAAGTTGTTGAAGTTGAAGTTAACTTCAACCTATATTGTTTTCTTCTTGAGGACCAGTGTTGCATTATTATTTCCTGTTAATATTGCTATTCATAAACACACATGTCTAGATCTCCTTCCAATCGAAGGGCTATTACTAGTAGTCATAGAAAGAAGAGGAATATGGGTAGTTTTGATGTAGATGAGTACGAAGAAGAACAAGAAATGGATGACAAAGATAAAGGCTCTAAAGAAACAAATTGTATTCAAGAAGAAGAAGAAGAAGAAGAACAAACAGATGCTAGAATGGTTGTGTTGGACATTGAAAAGATCCAGAGATATCTCGTATGTACTTTATGTGATGGTTACTATCGTTGTGCACATACTTTTGTGGAATGTTTACATACTTGTACGTGTCGACTCTTTTTTATTAGTAAATGTTCCAATTGTAAGTTACGCTATCTATATCCCTTTTAGTTTGTAAGAGTTGTATTTATTACTACATCCACTCTGGAGGGCTTATTTGTCCAGTATGTCATTTGAAACTAAGATCGAATCCTATTCCTACTCTAGTGTACGTATTTATAACAAGAGTTGCTGTATTAGTTGATAGGTATGCAGAGATAACTAACGATCGTCTATAGCTTTGATAGAACATTGCAGACACTAGTCGATACTATCTTTCCTCATTTCGAACAAGAAGATGCCAAGAATGAAATTGCTTTCTATAAACAGCATAATATTCCATTGAAACAATTGGTCGTATCCGATACAACCTCTACTACGACAAAAGAAGAGGAAATAGAAAGTGAGGTAGAAGGAGAAGGTGAAGACAAGCTGTCGTTTGATCCTAATCAGCCGCATAAACGTATACGGAAAAGAGGTCCTAAAACTCTTCCAGACATGTCCATTCGACTCGTTCCTGACGAACGCGAGAGTGTACCAATTGACCAACAGATGCCTCGATTAAAGAAATCATTGATCACCACGTCTCCAAAGTTAAAGATCCTGCATTTAAAGAAATACTTACAACGGAAGATGGAATATAGTAAAGCTGGCTTTGAGATTGAGATTTTGTGCAAGGAGATGCATTTAGGTTCGGAATTGTCCTTAGAATTCATTCGACTTACTCGATGGGTAGATGAGGCTCATGATATGGTATTGAAGTATCGCTGGATTCGTTGTTGTTAACAAGAGATAGAGAAAAAAAAGCTTTAAATCTAAATAGATTATTTTACAAGGGTTTATAAAATATTTGTTCAGTACTCTTGTTCTCTAATAGATTCTGAATTCCACAGACGCTTGTATTCTCCATTGCGTTCCAGCAACTCGTCGTGGGTCCCCTTTTCAATGATAGTGCCGTTGTTCAAAACAATGATCTCATTCGCATTACAAATCGTAGTCAATCGATGTGCTATGACCAACATCGTTCTATTCACTCTTAGACTTGCTAATGCATCTTGAATTTCCTTTTCAGTGGTATTATCTAAAGCCGATGTCGCTTCATCTAATATGACCAATGGTGGATTTTTTAACAAGGTACGAGCAATCGCAATTCGCTGCTTTTCACCCCCTGATAAACGTAAGCCACGCTCTCCAACTGAAGTATTCCATTTCAAAGGCAAGGCTTGGATAAAGTCATAGATTCTAGCATCTTTAGCTGCTTGTTCTACATCTTCCATTCTAGCATCCATCCTGCCATACTTAATATTGTGCAAGATTGTGTCATTGAATAATACTACATCTTGGGGTACAATGCCAATTGATTTTCTTAATGATTGCTGTTGTATCAACTTGATATTCTGCTTATTGATTAAGATTTCACCATGTTCAATGTCATAAAAGCGAAATAAGAGCCTTGAAATAGTAGATTTGCCTGATCCAGTATGCCCCACAAGAGCTGTAGTCGTTCCTGGTGGAATAGTAAAGGAAACATTACGTAATCCAGAAAGTGGATCTTGTGTTGGATAGTGAAACGTCACTTGATTGAAATCAACAGTTATGGCTTGTTCTGTATTCATCAATGGCTTTGCATTCGCATGATCCGCAATGTCAGGTTCGACTGCTAGCAATTCTCCCAGTTTCTTCATATCCACATATGCTTTGATAACCATATTATAAATCGAACCTAGAAAGCCTAGTGGAATGAATAAATTCATCAAATAGACATTAATAGCAACAAATGATCCGAGGTCCATATTGTGGTCTGCATTGATCACATGAGGAATGGCAATGGCCAATGAAGCAAAGATAGTGATTTGGATAATAAGAGCTTGCGAAGCATTAAGTAAACTGAGAGAAGCTCGGGTGGACACGGAATGTTTCTGGTATTTCTTGATCGCTTGCTTGAACGTTCCTACTTCGAAAGCCTCGTTGGTAAAGTACTTGACAGTCTCAAAATTTGTAAGACAATCCGTGGCTTTATCATGATATTCATTGTCATGTTTCGTAGTCGCTTCTCTAAATTTCTTTCGCCATAGAGTGATGTTCACCGTCACGTAGGTGTAAAAAATAAGGGCGACCAGGGCTACTAAAGACAGAGTAGCGAGTTCAAAATGCATCCCAAAGATAATGACGACTACAATACTTTCTACAATGGCTGGAATGAGGTAGAGAAATAAGTATGAAACAACTTGGTTTGCTGATTCAACACCACGGTCCATTGAACGCAAGACATCGCCCATTTTCTATCAAAACATGACCAAACAGCAAGCAGATATAGTTAGTTTAATAACCTTTATACAATTCACATCCTACCTTTTTCAAATGCCACTCCAGAGATAAATTATGCAAATGTGAATACGTTAAAGTGGCTAATTCAATATAAGCTGTTTGTTTGACTCCCAAGTATATCACAGCTTGTAATTCCTTCATGCCCTTTGATATAAAGGTTAATAGACAATAGATTCCTACTGAGTTTAGTGCCAATGAGATATTTTGAGATACTAACGCATTCGTTGCGGAAGCCATATAGAGAGGTGCTGACAAGTTGGCTACTTTAGAAATCCCCAGTACAATATAGGTTGAACAAGCACGAATTCTATGGTTCGTTCCCTTTGGCCAAAAGTAAGGTTTTAATATCAAAACAATTTGTTTGATAGAGAAATGTCCAATCATAGTTTCTGTTGTTCCATTATTTACACTTTTTTTGCTCTTCATCTCTTGTTTCCGTACCATTCTAATCCATGACATGTCAAAGACGGTTAACAATAGAGGAATTGTAAAGGCAACTGAAAAGAGTCCTGCTTGTGTACTGGTCATTGGAAGCCAATGCTCTTTATGAGAGGTAGTAGAAGATCTTGTCTGGTCCAATACAACACAACTGCACCCCAAGAGACTAATAAATACAATATTCATCCCTTGAACAAGAAGATAAAAGATTTGTTGCTGTTTACTACCAGTAGCCCCTTTTCCCAAGTAATACACAACAAGGATAATATACTTTACAGTACCTAAAATAGAAACAATAAACAATAAGAAATGATCTTGTATCATAAATATGTTTATGTATTCATAAAAGGACTTTCTCATCACATTATGATACTGGTTGGAGTAGTACATGTAGGGAACATAATACAACAACGCCACTTGAATGAAATACGAAATGAAAAACACGATGCGAAGGAAAGTTGGAACATTGTAATGTTGATGTTCTTTCGAATCTTGTAGAGAGTCAATTTCAATTACACTGTTATATGTATGACCAGTAGAAGAAGATGATAGTGGGGGTGTTCTATTCGTGGAAGAGAGCAAAGCTTGTCTTTCTTTGGCAACCATTTTATTTGATTAGGGAAAAGAATGGAGAATAGTGTTGATGTTGAAGTAACTTCAACAAAGGAAGAGTCGAAGATCTTGTTTAGTTGAAGTTGCTTCAACATCAACTAAAAGATCTCTTTTTTTTGTGGGATGGATCTGTTTATAATAATTATATGCAATACAAAACATTATTTAGCAGCTGTTGATTCTTCAATCTCTTCCTCCTCTGCTTTCACTACTATTAATGTATTCTTATCGTTTTCATCTCGAGTGAATTGCTGACCATTTAATGCAATTTCGCATTTAATAGACCCTACAAAGCTAAGAGCGATCTCAGGGAGTGTAAATTCAATAAAAGAATCCATCGTCGCTTCTTCTTCTTCTTCTGATTGTATATATTCACCCGATACGACCTATAAAAAGATAAATTCATGTAGATGACCTAGATCAATACAATCTACTGTACATACCATTACTGCACCCGTTTCTAAATGACTCAATTGGATACGAATATCTTCTGACGCACGCAACTGTTCACCCATGATCTTGATCTTAGTTCCTTCCTTTGCTTCTTCTGGTTGAATACTCGTTATTACTGGCGTAACTATAGAATACAAATACAGTAAATATAAACAACATGAATATGATGTATATAAAACCAACTTGTATTTCACTCACCATAATATTCAAACGTTGTCTTGTGTTTTGAATAGTCAATTCCATTCAATGCAATGGATACTTCTGAAACAATAGATGATAGTGTTGGCTTTTGACTATCTTCCTCATTCATAATCTGCTCCTTTTCTTCTTCTGTTGCTTCTTGTGTTGGGTCCTTTGATGGATTTAAAACCTCTAGAGGAAACTCTGGGGAAATATACTGAATTCCATACGACAAAGGTTCTGTCTCCATATCGCTTACTACCACACATTTACCAGAAACAACTCTCTCAACATCTCCACATTTAAGTTTTACCATCACATCCTCTGTACAAAAGGATAAACAAGGTGAGCTAAGACATACGTTCGTTCCCCCTTCAAGAGGTCCTGATGACGGAACAGTTCCTTCCAGTTGCTCATACTCGAATAGATAAAAATTTTCACTTTGGTTTGGAAGATAACTTATGCCACCATTTAAAGAAACTCTGACAGAAATTGACAACTTCTTTTTGCCTTTCCACCATTCTACAATTGGTTTTATTAACCCTTCTGCTTCCTTCTCATCCTCTTCACCTTCACTAGTGCGCTCTACATGGACATCTACAGGAACAGATGGATCTGTGTATTCCCATGTACTAAATTCGGGGATTCTACACAGAATCGTCTGATCTTTAGTCAATTCAACTTGTTCAATCACAATACAAGCCTTTGCAAACATCAACTCCATTTCCCCAGTACAGGCTTCTTTATACTCAAACTCAACTCGTGTCTGCCCTAAATCAAACAGATCTTGTCCTTGGAGTTGGATAGGAATGGATTTACAGGTTACATTTAAAACAGCAGAATTGGGAATCATTCTCGTGATTCGAGCCTATATGTCACGACTCGATTAGTAATACTTTCAATGAACAGTATGAATATACTCTACTTACCTTATGAAAGATAACACTACAGTTACCATCCAACTCCCCTCCTCCTTCTTCTTCGTCGTCTGCTTCCTCCTCCTTCCCTCCTTCTTGATACAGATAAATACTGGAATAATCACGACCATTAAACGTCATTTCCAAATGTGTTTCTACTCTCTCTGTACTATCCATAGCTGGTGTAATTACTCGCATAGAACACGGACCCCCTTCACTTGTTTCGTCATGAAGTTGTTCTGCTACTGCAATGGCATTTATTGCTGGGTCATGAATACTAGTAAAACGAATCATTGGAGAACTAGCTGGCATTGTAGATTCCTGTACAACAATCACAAGTTCCGTTCCCCCCATCATATCACATTCTCTTCTTGATAAACTCAATACCGTAGGTGGAACATATGAATAAAAGATATGATTGTTCGTAGTGAAATGCTTGCCATTCATGGCTACTTCCACTGTCATAGGCCCTACAAAATTAAATTTTGGAGTACGACAATGAATCTACAGACGATATAAAGGACTTATTCTATAGTATTGATGATGGTATAATAGCTACATCTGTAGTAAACGTGTACTTACTTGATTCGTAGCTGCATCAAAGGTACCAAGCACAGCACGTGGTAATCTTGAGTCGGAAGAACTTGAGAATCGTATCGTAATATCATCACTTTCCCAAAACCCAGATCCATGGAGTACAATTTCTGTACCACCTTCCATAGGTCCACACGTAGGTTCGATACTAGAAATCCATGTAGGAAGTACAATGGCGATGTTATCCGGTGTACATTCGACTCTTGATACAAATTGATTATGAAACTCATCCACTGGTTTAGGACAGAGTTCATTCTTATCTTTATTCCCATGCCCTAGTTTCCCATATCCACCATTTCCCCACGTATACAGCTGACCTGATCCTATATTTATATAAAAATGTATATTTTAATACGATTCATACTTCCTACTGCTAAACATATATATTTATCTATCTACCTGAGATGCCACAAGAGTAATTCCCTGCAGCATTGATCGTATAAAGTTCAAGGTCTGGGACTTGTTCTGGATAAAATCTAGTTTTTGTATCTCCAAGTCCCAACTGTCCATCTCGATTAAATCCCCATGACATGAGACTTCCAGATGAAGTAATGGCGAGTGCGTGCGCCCAACCTGCTGCTATACTGACAAAAGGCTCTTCGTTCGGTCCGAATGGCATTGTTAGTTTGGGAAACATCTGTTTCGTACATTTTCCTTGACCTAATTGACCCATTAAAGCTTCACCAAATCCCCATATCGCACCTTGTTCCGTTAATACTAATGTAAATGCTTCTCCACAAGCAACAGTCGATATTCGAGTACCCATAAAAGCCCCTACAAAACGAGGTACTGCCTGTAAACCATGCATGATTTCACTCATACCAACACCATTTGTTTTTCCTCCCAATCCACTCTGTCCTTCTATTCCTCTTCCCCACGTATACAAATCACCGTCTAAACTAACAGCAGCTGTATGATACTTTCCAAATGCCAACTGTCTTAGTTTAACATCTCTTAAAGACTTTGTAATGTCTTGTTCCAAGGCCTTTAAAATTATATTCATGAAATTATGATGAAGAGCTGTTATATCATTCCTATTCATACGTTCTTACCTGATCCGTACACCATTGCAATGCCCATGCGTCTATAAGAACCAAGATATGTCCATATCCAGCACATATTAATTTAATCTTTTTCCCACACAGTGATTCTTGGTTCAAGTATCTTCCCTTTGTTTCCTTTCCACAAATATAGACCTTTCCTGTCGCATCTCTATTAAGGGCATGACCTAGATTATTTGAATTTGACTTGTTTACAACAACACTCGTATCCACAGACAGTGACATCTTTTCTATTATATATAACAGATAGATAGATCTATATAGAACTAAGGACTGGAGAGTAGTTTTTCACTCACTCTCTCTCTCTCTCTCTCTCGAGTCGTTATGAAGGGGCGTTAGAAAACGACGGTTGGGTGTTTTCATAACGATCTCTCGGCCAATGGATTCTTCCAGCCACCGCCGTTTCTTCTTCTTCTTCCAATTGTTGCTATTAATACATATTGACACATAAAGAAGACAATGCCAAAGCATATACGTATGATATACCATATACAGGTTTAAAGCGGAATCGCATTGATCGCCAAACGTCCCTATCCCTGTAGACGTCCCTTCATGATAAATCAGAATTCCTCATCACCTCTTTCCCATTCAAAGAAAAAGATCTTTCTTTTGAAAATAGAATAGGATATAACACTCGTAATAAATAACAATAATAATAAAAGACAATAGCATATCATAATACTACATTGATAACACCCTTCTATTTACCAATCCGAGAAAATCTAGTATCCATCCAATGGATATATCCATTGTCCATAAAACTTCACTGACGTCAGTCTGACATTAAAACTCTCCAGATGACAGCTGTGGTTTGAATGGAACTTTATATTCATTCAAATATCCATGGATAATACCTATTGTTGATATTGCATTATTATCCATAGGGGACCTCTGTATATTTCATAGACATAGATGTCACGTCGTCTCTTTTTAAAACAACCTTCCATCTCTACTCTATTCTCTACTACAACAGCAACAACATGTTTAATCCTCTTTTATTCCTCTGAATTTACTCATTGTGAAGCTGAAAAAGAAACTGTTGTCGGAAAGAAGAATAAAAGAAGAAGCATTGATGATAAATTATACATACGCAACATTACAAAAGACAAGACATATCGTAATACGACGACTACTGCTACTGCTGCTAATATAGCTTTACTAAAAAAGCAAAACAGTGACAACAATATGATCAAAAGAAAAAACTCTACAAGATCCTTTCAGAATACATTTGTATCGAGTGTAGCCATGTCGATTGGTAAAATGAATCGTATGGAAGATAGAGTTACTCTATCATCGGATGGTGATTTTTCAGGAGTGTATGATGGACATGGAGGATGTGATGTGTCAACGTATTTAGAAAAACATTTGTATCAAGAGTGGAAGCATAGTCTGGAGGAACAGGGAGAGATGTTGGGAGGAATGAAGGATCGTGTTTATACGGTAGGATGAGGAGATCTTGAGACTTTGTTTTTTATCTATTCCGATTGTGTGGGTCGTTATGTATCTATAGGGAAAGAATATTGAAAAGGCTTTGATAGATACCTTTGAAAAAATAGAAAGCAAAGTGGTAGAGCAAAGTACTTGGGATCATCAGGTAGTGTACTAATGGTACTGAAGTGGACAGGCCATGTATTGTTGGTGAATTACTCGTTTTATATTCATAGGGATCGACTGCGACTGTTACTTATATTGATACACAACGTATCTGGACTGCACATGTAGGAGATACTCGTGCTGTGTTGTGTAGAGCAGGACAAGCGATTCCATTGACCATAGTAAAGATGACAGTAATAGTATTATATTAGTAGTTATACTTATATCTCCCCTATGAATAGGATCATAAACCAGATAATCGTATCGAAAGAGAACGGATTCTATCTCTGGGAGGTACTATTGATTGGTTTGGGGTGACTGATCGTAGTGGCAATCCTGTTCCAAATACAGGTTGTTATCGTGTAAATAACAATCTAGCCATGACTAGAGCGATTGGAGATAAACCTGAAAAGGAATACATCTCAGCAGTAAGTAGTAGAACAGTAGAGAAGACCTATGAATCTATATAATACATCTCTATTTTGTAGATACCTACCATCGGATCTGTCAATAGAGACTATATGCAAGATGAATTCATCATCATTGCAAGTGATGGTTTGTGGGATGTGATACGTAATCAAGATGTGGTTGATTTCGTTCTTTCTGCACTGGTAGAAAAGAGATCTACGTCTTCCTCGTGTCCGTTTCAAATGTAAGTAATAGTTATTAGTAGACCAATCTCTTATTAATGTATATTATTTGCTATAGCAAAGAAACAATGGCTCAATCGATTGTAGATGAAGCAATACGCCGTGGAACTGTGGATAATGTAGCAGTCGTCGTACTGTGGCTGCAATAGAGAACAGAGAATTGCTCTTCCACCTATTCCTCCTCTCGTATGCGCTTCATCTTCTGTTCACAATCGAGACGATGCTGCTGTTCTGCAAACTCCAACTGTTTCAACGCTCTTTCCAATGGTTCAAGTCTATTTTTACAAATTCCTTCTGCTAAAACACGCTGTTTCTTCATGATAGACTTGCACAATACTTCATTCGGATGCTGTACTTGTTTCTTTGCTGTTTTTAAATTTAAAAAGTACTTTTGACCACTAAGTTGGTCGAATTGAGGAACCCAGTCTTCGTTTAATTTTGCTTTCTTTGTCTCCTTTTTAAGTGCAACAACGTATTTCTATGGATAGAACGTCAGTTGGAAGCAGTATATCTTCTCTCTCTCTCTCTCCCTACCTCCCATTCTCTCTTAAAGTACTTGTGTTCATCCTCCATCGCTTGTCGTACTCTATTCTTCTCTGTAGAAAGATTTGCATACCAAACCACCAATTCTCGTTTGATATATTGCACTTTCTACGATATACTACAGTTATTTTAATACACAACATACTAGTATATATCTATAGCACACCTGTTCCACCTCTCGGTTCTTTTGCCACTTCAACCTATCCACTCGACGTTGTACAAGCTCTTTTTGACGTAAACTACGTCTCAAAGACTCTGCCATTCTCATCTTCCTTAGCCACGACTGGATCGTAACGATACCCATTCTCAATCGCTTAAAACGTTTCTTTGCCAAGCGTTGACGTATTTGAGCTTGAATGACGATGATCTTATGGTAGTCTACATTGTTCATCCTATCACTCGCATTCGACTCTGGACACTCTATCGTCGATCTTTGTTTCAAAAGTCGCTTTTTTTCCTTCTGTTAATACATTGGGCAACGTAGTTTAGAGTAGATTGGCATTTGCATTTGATTCGATCTATCTATGAATACCTGAGCAATTGCATCCATTGCACGATCCACTGTTTGACGTCTCTATAGATTACATCAATCCTTGATCGATATGTATATATATATATAAAGCAGAAGAACGTACTTGTAATAACATTTGACTCTTTTTATATCGAAAATTAATTGAAACAAAACGATAGATGCGAAGGCCCTGGAATACGTATATTAATATACTATTCAATATATATATAGCACAAGATGAACTTACATGGTAATGTCGTTTCAGTTCTATACAACGTAAACGTTGTTTACGATACTGCAACAGCCGTCGTTGAAAGAAGCTCTAGAGTAAACGTATAAGACGATTGTATGATGGAATACATTAGAATTACCAAACGTACAGATATAACACGCGATGCTTGATCTTCCCGTTCCTTTCGTTCTTTCAACTCTTTCTCCACTCTTTTCTTCCTTCTCAAGTAGGTCCTCATCAATCTTGTAATGCGACCAACACAAACAACTTGTTTATAATGTTCTACAGCTCGTTTTTCGTCTATTTCAAACTCCTTTTCTTTTCTCTGCCTTTCAAGATAACTATAAAACGCTTGGTCTTTCTTTGAAACACTGGTTTGGATCGTAGGCAACGATCCTTTCGTCCGTACAGCTTTCACTTGAGCAATGCGTTCATAAAACGAAAGCAATTGATCATTTGTTTCCTGGCCAAGGCGAGGTAATCTATTATTATTATTGTCATTGACATTACTACTACTACTACTACTGGTAACAGGACGTGAACATGCTTTCGTTGCTTTTTCCAATAAGGTAGATAGTTCAATACGTCCTGCTTGTATAAAGTCTACTTGTTTGATAGAGATAAAAACATAGATTGAAAGAGAGAGAGAAATGGATAGATAAATGGAGTATCTATTGATATACCTAAGAGTAATTCAAAAGGGTCAGAGTCTTGTAGTTTATAGAGCATGTCTTCTAAATGCATCGCTCTAGACAATTCCATCTTTCTCATTAGAATCTAATATATATATATATATTATAAGAGTATGTATACACACAACAACGTAAAAGAGACCTGTTGTTTCCATTCCATTTCCTCTTCTTTCTTCACTATACTCGACTTTCTAGTATACGCTAGACTCATGTTTTCAATTAAAGAACTGACAGATGTTTTCAAGTAAGTACGAATCGCCCTAGTGTCATCGCTTGTACTTATATGTTGTTGAGAACGAAAACCAACGTGAGATTCAATTCGTTGTAAGATCTCTTCTTCTCTACCTGTTCTCCATTCTTCACGAAAACCACATTCTAGAATACATTGGTCCATGTCATCACTGTCAGTAGTAGAACGCTAAAGTAGTTATTAATACAGTGTGTGTATTGCATACCGATATTACAGAGACACACTATCCATCCATACCTTGATAAAATAGGCAATATCTTCTGCTCGACTAAGTTCTAAACGCAGCATTTCATCCAACACAATCCTTTCGTTTCTAATCATTTCTAGACCCTTCTTCTCGTCTCTCTTCTTCTCCGCAAAGAAACCATTTAATTCCTTTGATTGGAAAGACTGAATCATTTCTAAAAAGGAAAGAGAGAGAATAGATTGATATACATGAGATATAACAACCTCTCTTCTTCCTTACCTATCTGTTTAGAACTATGTCGATTAGAAGATGGAGGGTTCTTGTTTGGACGACGAGGTCTGCTCATTAGTTGATTCCTAGCCATGATAATGAACAATAGATGCCATCGTAGTGACCGTTATGAATCCACAAAAGAAGCAGCTACTTGCTTTTCAAAGACTTTACTATTCCCAAAACCCCCTCACGAACCACTTGAGTCTTTGTTCTTGCACGAAGATTCACAATCTCAGCAGCTGTTTTCAATGCTTGTACTGTTTCCAAAGCCAATGCCATCTCTTCTTCAGACCTTCCTTTCATCCTTTTCTGTATTTCTCCAACCAATAAGACATACCTTGGTAGACGTTGAATAGGTTCAATAAAGTAAGCTTGAATCCCTTGAATATGATTCTCTTGTTCAAACTCGAACAATAGTGTATCAAGTGGAGGAAGAGTCGTTCGTTGAGTACTCAAGATAGAAATTGCCTTTGTATATCGAGCTGCGTACGATCCAAAGACCTTGGAACGTAGTCCGAGGGACAAGAACGCTCTAAGAAGAGGAGGGATCACATCTTGTTCATTGGTCATTTGTATAACCTTGTTCACTTGGTTTAAAAACGTTGAACTTTGATAATGTAATTGGACTACGATCTGAAGAAAAGATTTCAATCGAGTATACACTGCATGGACTTTAGAAGACGGATGGTAACGTAGATTCATTCCAAATTCAACCAACGCACTTAGTTTTGTATTATACGATGTTTCTGTGGATTGTATTTCATTGAAAAGAGGTTGAAGACGAAGTTTATGAGGAGGTGATTGAGAGAACCATTCTAGAATGTCATCCAATTCTTTATCATATGCCATGGTAATGACAGGAGCTGGCGTATAAGGTGTTGCTGTCATTGAAGAAAGTTCTTCATCAACGACGACTAGCGGTAGTGTATGGATAGGATAGGATTCATAGTCATAGGCAGTAGTAATAACATGATAAAGACTTTGAAAGATGAAAAGACGATACAAGAAAGTTTGATAATACATGAAACAGGAGGGTGTGTGTTCTTATAGTCTCTTGGGTTGACTATCAATTGAAAAATGAAGCTTTTTACTTCTTCTTGTGAAGGTATTGGACGACGAAAACAAAGTGAAAGGATGACAGTCAACGTCAGTCATATCATGTGCTTTAAAAAGAGCCACTCTCATTCATATCATTACAGTCCATCTGTAGATGACCTGAGACTTGAAAGAAACGTGTGTGCCCGAACAATCCAACAATGGACGAATTGTCATTATAGATGAATGCTACAATAGATTGTTGCAAAAGAAGAAGGGCTATGGATAGGCTAGATGAGCTATGAAGAATAATAATATTATTATGAAATGAAAACACAAAACAAGATATAACACGTAAAGGCATCAAACCATGATACCAGGCCTTGTCTCTCTGATATGCATTAATACTATGTGATCCATCGCTTTGGCGGTGGAATTATCTCCCCCCATTGAAAAGAAGGCTTTGCTCTCATTTTCTCAACTGTTTCTCCAATGAAACGTCCACGTGCTAGCTGGAATCCCCATCCATCATCTCTTAGCTTAGACAAAACTAGTTGATAAGTATTAATTTTACTATAGTATTTGTCCTCCGGATCGATAGTAAATATAATGGTTCGAAAGAACGGAGAGAGATGAGCTTGTGACTTAGCTTTGTTTTCATCCATGTCTCTATTACGTTTTCCATTCAATCGAAGTTCGATTTCATTTAGCTTTAGTTGAAGCAATTGAATCTCTGTTGCTGAATAGCCAAAGTCACTTGGTTCGTACCATTGATGGATCAATTGAATTGTTAAATGGACTGTCGCCTTTTTGAATCCTTGTAAGATATCATCAATCTCCCCCAATCGAGCAAGTCCACCACTAACCACTGCAGCTGTTGCTTTGTCATTAGATGTATATGTATATATTCATGCGTTATACTACATTTATCAACCAATCCAAAACCAAGGTAATCATTATTTTTCTTAATCCATAGTTTATCAATCCAATCATTGTCCAATTCACCACTATCGACATCGTCAACTGGTTCATATCTCGCACTTGATGTCCATCTTGGAATCAATAAAGGCTTTCATACCACTGATATAGCCATAATAAAAAGGTGCATCGGCACTGCACAATACTGCATCGTATTTCTTATTCAGTGTAATATAGCTAGCCACCCCAATTAAAATGGGATTTGCACTTGTCGATTGATAAACTAAAGGTCCATCGGAATCGCCTTTATTTACAACAGACTCTACCCTTGAATACGTAACAACGATAGATGGATGTTCATCTGCAATCGCAGTCGTATGCAACTCTTTGACGATATTGTCAGATACTTCTGTATTATCTATCTCTGCATGGATCATACCTCTTCCATAACATAATAGATTAGATTGATCTACAACATCCTGTAACGATCCAAGTCGAAGTGGTTGAATCCCCAAAGCTTTGATTTTGGCAATATCTCTATCTTGCAATTGAATCAATGCCAAATCATACTTTCTTGGAACTCTTGAATTTTCTTCCAAAAAGCTGCGGTAGTTTGGATGCATATAGATCCTCCTGCCCTCTAGAGGTATCAAATACTCAGATTCCTCGGCCTTTTTTAAGTTTTTCGGTTTTTTATTGATATGATGTCCGTTGCGAAGAGATAATGATACATAGATGCCCTTGTGATTGTAGTATATACTATCTAGACAGTGTGCTGCAGTCATAATGTATCGATCCGAAATGATAGAGGAACCACAAAACTTTTCCAGTTGTTTTTCATTATCGTCGCCGCGGACCAAGGAGGCAAAATATTGTATTTTGGCTAAATGAGCTTGCTTTGTATCTTGTCCTTTCACAATCAATTCTCGAGAAGATTCGAGACTTTCTGCATGGGCTGCTACGTTATAGAAGAAGAAGTATGTGATTAGGAAGCAACAAGCCTTCATTATTATTATAATAGTACAATGAACAAGTAGAATTGATTATATGGTGTGATGTAAATAGTAGTAAGAGTAATGATTTGCTCTCTCTCTAGTATAGGAGAAAGCGTTGTTTCTAGATTAGGGTAAATTGAAAAGTGATTAGAATACGTACAGCCCAATTTGGATCAGATGAATCAGCCTCTATTCCATCGCTACATTTCTACGTTGCTTTTATTCCGTCCTGTTTTCTCGTAAACAACTTCAACTTCCCAAGTGTTAGCAAATTACTCTTCTTCAGCAAACCTTATCTAACAGTCCTTCTTGCAACTTCCATCTTCATGAACGAGCCGTGAGCCACGGCTCTCCAACGTCCCATACAGTCACTCTGTTCCTTCAACCCTGGATAGAGATTGCAATCCCAACTCTCTTTCTTATTGGAACCCCACTATGAATTATTTTAAAAACTTGAAATGAGAAATGGCTTCGTTGTTATTCCACATATTCTGTTTTCCCAGGTTTCAAAACCCAAATCGGCACTTGATGAGTTGTTGTTAGCCTGTCCGTAGTGTTATGAAATAGATCGTAATGGCCTACATGTTATAATCCTTCAAAGCCTTTACAGGTGTCCAATGTTTTCCATAGTTTAGATAGTTTAGACGACGTCGATGGCTTTGGTGGTGGAATTACCCCCCATTGAAAAGAACGATTGGCTTTGATTTTTTCAGGCGTTTCACCAATGAAAACTCCACTTGCTAGCTGGAAACCCCATCCGTCTCTTACTTTAGGTAAGATTAGGTAATAATCTATGTAGCGCTTGTCTTTTGGATTTATAGTAAATATAATCGTTCGAAAGAACGAAGAAGGTTCTGCGTATATTTTATCAAAGAATGTGTAACTTTATAATTATGGAAGAGACTATTATTAAGATTTTTATCATATGAAACCTCATCATCACATGATCGCAACTACTTGCAAATCTCAGACGACGTCCCTTTGTACGAAAAAAAAAGATCTCTCAGACGACGTCCATAAGAAAATCAAGATCTTCTTGAAAGTCTTTTTTTTAAAAAAGACTAATAAAATGAAGATCTTGTCGATGACTTCTTCTTCTTCTTCTTCCATTCTTTATCGTTCAATAACAAGATTGTATTCCAACAACACACCAACCCTTTCAACAGTCCTACAAGTTGATAATCCGTATACAAATGAAATCTATTGTCATCTTCCACTACATACACATCAAGAAGCGATGGATTGTGTTGTAAAAGCAAGTCAAAGTCAAAAAGAATGGATTCAACAATATCCTACTCTTGAAGAAAGAAAAGGAATTGTAAATGAATGGATGAAATGTTTGTTGAAAAATAAAGAATCGATTGCCCAAGATATTACTGGACAAATGGGAAAACCTTTACAACAGGTAAGATCCTCTACAGTACATACTGAACTATATATATATATATATATAGATAATCTACTCTTCTATCTATCAACAACAGTCTATTAATGAAATCAATGGAACAATAGAACGTACAAGGGTCTTATTAGAACTCTCTACTCAAGCATTGGCAATAGATTCTTTTAAAGAAACGAAACAACAGTTCAAACAGATTATAAAGACACCTGTTGGTGTCGTATTGGTGATTGTAAGATAAAGATATAGGTTATATCTTTTTTTCAATTCACTCCTCATTCTCTTATATATCACAGGCACCTTGGAATTACCCTTTAATGACCACTGTCAATGCTCTCATTCCTGCCCTATTAGCAGGCAATGCAGTCATCATTAAGCCTTCTCCTCGTACACCATTATGTGGAAATCACTTTGTAGAAACCTTTGAACAAGCAGGTGTACCTTTAGGACTAGTAACAGCATTACATTCTTCGCATGAAATTGTAGCAGATGTTATACGTCGTCCGGAGATTGGATTTGTTTCTTTTACAGGGTCTGTTTATGGGTAAGAGATGATAAAAGCAGCAGCTATTTTTCTAAATAGCTCAATAACAATCTTGTAGAGGTCAACAAGTGAATGAAACAGTTGCGAGGTCTAGATTCTTAGAAACGACGTTGGAATTGGGGGGTAAAGTACGTATTAAATGTCATGTACTGGCGTGGATGCTTACTAATCTAGTTGTACAACTCACAGGACGCAGCTTATGTTGCAGCAGATGCGGATTTAAAAACCACTGTTGCAGGTCTTGTAGATGGAGCCTTTTATAATGCAGGACAGTCATGTTGTAGTATAGAAAGAGTATATGTACATGAATCAAACTATGAAGCATTTCTAGAATTGGCTAGAGAGTGCATAAACGAGTATCAAGTAAGTAGATATAGGAATTCATTCATGCTCTTATCATACGACAGTGTATGTAGCTAGGGGATCCGATGCTTTCAGATACAACACTAGGTCCTCTCGCTCTCGCCCCAAGTCTTCCCCATTTAACCTCTCAAGTGATGGATGCAAGAAACAAGGGAGCTCGTGTATTGACACGTACAGGTGAAACAACAGATGAAGGAGAATTTGGAAGGTTCTTCTATCCTACGCTCGTAGCAGATTGTACACATTTTATGGACATTATGACAGAAGAAACATTTGGACCTGTTATGGCAGTAGCCAGTGTCGCATCGGATGAAGAAGCTATTGTTCGTATGAATGATTCTAAATACGGTCTTACTTCTGCTATCTATACAACTGATCGAGTAAGATTGGGTAGGGTGAATAGATAAATAGACCCTTCATAGATATTCAAAGGTGTTGTATATATGGACTAGGAACGGGCTCTACGTATGGGATCCAGTCTTGATACTGGAACCATCTTTCTCAATCGATGTGATGCATTAGATCCTACCTTACCATGGTCAGGACGAAGAGATACAGGAAAAGGTGTTAGTTTATCACGCTATGGATTTCATTCATTTTATCATTTAAAAGCAGTACGTAGTAGCTAGTTGTATAGTCTTAGTTATCTATTCTTGTTACTGATTTTTATCTATACTACAGTTCAATTTCAATCTCAATGAATAAAAAACAAACTCACAAAGGACCACCAAAAGGATCTATTTTACGCTCATCCGTCACATACGCAGCTGTTAAACCACCATCTACCATAAATGACGTTCCAGTAATATATGAAGCATCATCACTTGCTAGAAACAAAACAGCTTTTGCCATCTCTAAAGGTTCTCCAAAACGACCCATTGGAACATGGACCAAACGACGCGTTTGCTTCTCTTCTGTATCGAGAAACTTTTGTAATAGTTCTGTATTCAACGGACCAGGACAGAGCGAGTTGATTCGGATGTTTTCACGTGCGTGTAAGACAGCGAGTTCTCTTGTCATGGCCAAGACAGCTCCTTTACTAGATGTATAAGCCAACTGAGGGGTTGCTGCTCCGACAATGGCTACAAAAGAAGCAGTATTGATAATGGAACCACCTCCTGCTCTACGCAGAGCTGGGATACCGTATTTACACCCAAAGAACACACCCTTTACATTAATATCCATGGTAAGATCCCACACCTCTTCTTCTGTCGTTTCAGCTGTATCGTCCTTTGGATGCATAATCCCCGCATTATTAAACATAATGTGTACATTTCCAAACTCCTTTTCAGCAAAATCAACCATTGCTTGACATTCTTTAGGTTTAGAAACATCCATTGAATACGGAATAGCACAAACTCCATTTCCTCCACTCTCCTCTTGGATCATACTCACCGTTTCTTCAACACCCTTTTGATTCAAATCAGCACACAAGACACCACGAATTCCTTGTTGTGCAAAGACTTTAGCCGTACTTCGACCAATGCCACCAGCTGCACCCGTGACAATGGCTACTTTACCCATTAAACGAGACATTTTTCTTCTTTAAGTACGAATACCAACGGTAATAATCAATATACTACGACAGTTACACATCTACAGTCCATCATATCGACACATGGGACAATTCAATCGAGTATGAAACCAAATACACAAACAATCTTCATGGAATTGATGCGTACAAGATAATTTCACAGGTGTAATTCGCTTGTTTTTAAACAATGCTTCCAAGCAAATCGAACACTCTTCATCCACTACAACCACTTCTTCTCCCTCCTCCTCTTCTTGTACATCTGAAATTTGTTCAATCAACTTGAGCGCCTTCATATCGTCATAGTAAGGAATGTCAAGAAATTTTTCCATCATTCTCAACAACGGTCCAAAGAAATGACACGGAGCTAGTTCATGGATATTACTTCCAAAGGCGTGAAGAATGGCCGTAATAAATGCTTGAATCCATTCTATTCTATGATGAATTAGTTTTTTAGTCGTTCCCATAGACAAAAGTGCACGAGCAGCAGTACGTCTTCGAAGTACTTCATTCGCATCTTCCAATACTACTAAAAGCAAATGAGTTGCACGACATTCTTTAGAATGATGTACACAATCTTCTAAATAGCGAACCAACTGGCGATAAAAAGCACGGATTTGGTGGTATTCTTTTCCAGTACACCAACTCAATTGATTCATTTTATTCTTCATTTCAATGCGATAGGCAATACGATAACTCTTTGAAATACATATTGTCTTTACATTGACACTCACGTCTTTTAAACTAGCTCCACGTCGAATATCTGCACGAAAATAGATCTTTTCATACTTTTCATTACTGTATCCATAGTGCCGGGGTTGTTGTACAAGACCACTACTTTTACTACTACTACTACTAGAAGAAGCAGCTTCGTATTCATGAAAGTTGAAGTCTTCAATCACAGGAGGGGACCCCCAGCTCTGGCGGACAAACTTGCGAAACGATTGAAAGGGCATGATGTGATTCATCGGTTTGATTTTATAAAGTAAATGACAATACTTGAGCTATATGAGTCTGCCAATTGAAAGAAAGAATATGTGAATAGGAAACTTTAAAAGCTGTACAG
>JACKZZ010010012.1_pt1 | contig 41834 bp, 22 predicted proteins | sample 8027871 | NCBI WGS metagenome assembly JACKZZ01 (sample SAMN15724774, study PRJNA655200) | protist metagenome | isolation source: fluorescence activated cell sorting (FACS) single amplified genomes of... | place: USA: West Boothbay Harbor, Gulf of Maine | collected 2000-07-19
TTCAGCCGGGCGACGCGGCCAAGCGCCTTCCTTGCCGGCATTCTTTCCACGGCGATTGCGTGGTGCCGTGGTTGGAAAATCACAACTCGTGCCCCACGTGTCGCCACGAACTCGAGAGCGAAGAGGATGCGAGTCTGGACGGGCGGTCGTCAGAAGGGCTGCGCGAGCCCGACCGTCGCTCGGCGGGCGGCGTTCGCATGCCGCGCGCGGGCATGCCCGCAGCGCCAGGCACGACCGGATCGCCTTCTCCAGGCCGCACAAGGCGACGTCGCATACCCTCGTTCACCGGCGGCTTGAGTCGATATTTCAACGCGCGTCGAGGTCGCGGCGGCTCGTCCTCCTCGGCGGGAGGAGGACACAACAACAACGTGCAGGACGCCCCTTTTGTCGTCGGTCTCGACCTCCCCCCCCACGGAGGCGACTGACCAAATCCTATTACTTCGCCCTCGCCCCACGCTTGGCACCTCTGGGCTTCGGCAGACGCCGAACGCACTGAACGACGTCCCTTTGAAACGATGCAATTGTAAGGTGCATTCGATACACATAGGAGCCCCGGAAAACGCCGACTCGCAAACGCGGCCGCGCCGCCGATGGCTGACACCGTGGAAGAGCTCACTGAAACGTGGCTCGTAGATGCGGAAGAGCTCGTGGACCTCGGCGCCCTCGCCGAGGCGGAAGCCGCTCGAGTCTTGGCGACGCGGAAGGACCACGAGTATCTGTTGCGCCGCCGCCAGCCGATGAAGAGCGACTTTCTTCGCGCGCTGGAGTACGACATTACTTTGACCGCTCTATTAGACAGGCGCTTCGCCAAACTGCCCAAGGGCGCGCGCCTGTCGATACCCTTGAGGTTGTTTGGTCCGTCGAGGGTGCACGCTACGTATCGGTTCGCGCAGCGACGTTTTCGCGGCCAACGTGAGTGGTACGCCGACCATGTTCGCTTTCTCAAGAGTCGATTGTCGACGGCGACGGACGCCGGACTCCCCGACGCCGAGGTAGAGCGCTACGATCGATGGTTGGGCGAAGCGCTCGAGGACGCAGTTCGTTTTTTCCCTGACTGGTTGGCCATCTCCGCAGCTTTGGCGGGGCATTTGTTGACGCGACAGGGCGAAGAAGCCGCCGCGCGACGTGTGATCATGCGCGCCGTTCGGAATTGCGACCGCGACCGCGCCGCCGCCGAGCACTACAAATTTGAGTTTCTCGCCTACGACAGGCGAATCGGACGAATGCGTGCGCTGTTGACTAGTGAAGGCGTCGTCGAGCGCGATGGCTCGGAAGCCGTGTTGGACGCGTGCGCCGACGCGACGGGCGCGCTGCCATTGCTGCTCTCCATGCTAGAGACGGCCGTCGCGTTTCGAACGGCGGGCGAAACACCTGTCGACGAGGTGGGCCGCGAGCAGGCCGCCATGCTGGCTCGACGCGCAATTGCGGCGGCGGCGTCGGTTGACGATTCCGAGACATTGCTGAACGCGTACGCGGGCGCGTTGGACGCGTGCGAGACGGACGCTGAGAGAAAAATTTTGGCGAAAACCGTGCGCGACGAGCTGCGTGAGCGACGCGCGAAGGCCTCGCTCGCCGAGCGCGACGTCTATCCGCTGGTGTCGTCGCTGTACGTGTCGGCGAAAACCTTCGTCCAGGCGACGTTTTTAACCAAGAACAATGCGGAGCTGGTGTTTGAGCGCCACCCGGCCGCATCGCTGGGCTATTTTCGCACCCTCGACGCGCAGGCAGTCCCCTCGACGCGGGCTGAGCGGGCACGCATGTTGTCGCGTTTGGTCGAAAACAGCCGGGGCTCGAGCTCGCTCGCGCCCGCAGTCGACCTCGCGCTCAAGCTAGCGGAGGACGAAGACGAGCGCAAAGCCGTCGCCGACGTAGGACTCGCGTCGGTCGATCCTGCTAACGAGGCGTATCTGCGCGCCTCACTGAAGCGCGCGTCGGCGGGGGACATCGAACGCTACGTTGATCGTTGTCCCTCGTTGATCGGCACGCTGTATATAAGCAAAGTCGACGCGCCGCCGTCCGCGGCCCTCGTGGCGTTGGAGAGACGGCACTCCGCTGCGTTTGCTTCTTACGCTCGAACTCACTGGCAAGACGTCTTGAACGCTCTTCCACCAAACGGGCCCACCGCCTTCGTCGAGCTCCTCACGCGCACCTACGGCGACGCCGACAACATTACCGCGTGCTTTGCGTTTTGGGCGGCCCTCCGCGCATCGGTTCCGGCCGCAGATCGCGCCGTCGTGACGACGCGCGCATTGTCGACCGTGCGCGCCGAGCGTCGTCGTGAGTACGAAGCGTCGACGGTAGCGGACGCCCAACGAGGCAAGCGACGTCGAACCAACGAGTAGCGCTCTACTACTGCGCACCGTCATTTGAGCTCTCACTAGGTTGTTGTTTCTTTTTTTTCCAGCACAACCTACTGCTGACGACGCATGCGCGTGAACGGGCACTTTGACATCGCTCTGACTGAGCGTCGGCGCCGGACTCGACGGCTTAGGGTAAGAAATTTTTGGGATCGCTCGCTTTTGCATGCTGCAGCGCGACGAGCAACACGTTGATGAGATCTTCATTGTTCATGCGCATGAGGGCGCGACCCGTTTCTCGTCGACGTGCGCGCGCGACGACGAAACCACACGAGTGTAAACTACTCATGTCTTCATGCGCGCGACGCATGGGAGCCCGCGGTAAGCCTGCGCGTAGTCCAAGCCGTACCCCACCAGAAACGCGTCTGGCGCCTCGAATCCGACGAAATCGACGGCGATTGCTTTCTTGCGTCCTTTGGATAGTTTTTTGTCAAAGAGCGCGGCAATTTTGACGTCACCGCTGAATCGTTGCCGCAACCAGTTGAGCGTCGTACCCGTGTCCACGATATCCTCGACGACCAACACCGATCGATCCGAAACGTCGCGTTGCAGGTCGTACTTCAAGCAAACGTTTCCTGAGGTCGTTTTTTTGTCTCCGTACGAAGACACGACGAGAAATTCAAGCTCGTAGGGCACCGTCAACCGCTTCATCAAGTCGCACGCGAACAAAACGGCTCCCTTCAACATGACGACAACGACGACGGGTTTGTCGAGTTTGGCGTCGCGGTAATGAGCGGATATTTGTTCTCCAAGCTCGTCAATGCGCGCTTGCAGACGCTGTTCGGAGAACAAAATCTCGGCGAGGTTGGTCTTCCACTCCGGTGGTGCGACGAGGTCGGCAACCGTCGGGTTTTCGGCGACGCGGGCCCGTTTGGCGGGCGGTGACATGTTGACCTGTGACTTAGTAGCGTCAAAATTCGATATCAACGTATTTTTCTCGCCCGCGAGTCCGTTTGCGAATGTTTACTGCGGCGACGCAAGGCGCATCGGTCACTCCACGCGGACGACGTGCGCAACGAATCCCGGTCCGTACTTCAGCTCCAACGTGCGTGCCAATCCTACGCGGGCCTCTTGCTCGGCCATGTACGCAAACGGGTCGCTTGCAGATGCCGATGACAAGGCGCGCGCGACGACCACAAACTGGACGTCGAGCTTGGGGCGGTAGAGCAACGGCTTGAATTCACGAACAAAGGTCAATATTGAAAACAAGGAAAACTTGGACACCATTTTCTTAAAGTCCGCCCCGCCTAACGATCCTTCGGGGTCGGGTTGTATGTCGGACGAGTACACGACCGTTCGCAGCGAGGCTGTCGTCGTCAACGCACCAGTGCCGTGAATCGCCTTTGCGATGCGTTTGTAAGCGCGCGTCACAGAATCGGGTTTGTTGGGAAGGTACAAAACGTTTCGCACGACGCCGTCGGAACGCGGATCTGCAGCTAGCGAGTGTGCGTCTTGCGTGCGCGCGAGGCCGCAAAATATCATAGCGTACGCGCCCGACGCTGCCGCATTGAAAGCCCAATCGCGCCCGAACGAGTCCTCGGAGCAATCGGTCACGATTGCGGCCGCGGGAGTTTGGAAAGAGCGGGTTCGTTCACGATTGAAAACGTGTGTCGGGACGCTCTCACCAGCAGTCGCTCGCACCACCGGTTGTCCGGGATCGTTGTAAACGCTCGCCACGACCGCGGTGACAACGACCGTCGCCAACGCCGAGGCCTTTCCGAGCCCCATCTCGTTCAGGAGCAAGTCAAGGCGTACGCGCGACACCTTCGTATAGACGCGGGCCTAGATTCAAATTACGGGGTCGCCTTCGAAACGCGGATCGTGGCGTCGTGTCTGATTCGCGTGTGGGCTGTAAGCGGGCTCGCGGGCAGTAATTACACGACCATATGGAGACACGAGCTGTATTAGCGTTGTGGTCGACGAACGGAAAGCGGACGCGTCACGGCGCTCGCGTCGCCGTGGCTGAAGACGGCTTGCGATGCGACGCGCGTCGTCGCGTGCGTTCGCCGTTTGCGACGTGCGGTGCGAGGCCTGCAGCTCCCTTGTTCAGCGCTCCAATGTCGGAGCTCATGGTCTCGCGATCGATATACCGCCTCAAAAACGGAAAATACGCGATCGCCCTCGCGCGTTTTGCCGAGGGCGACGTCGACGACGCCGACGACGCCTCGGCCACTCAGACGGCGGACTTGCAGTTTCGGGCGTTGTTCGACGCGCGCGTTATGCTGCAAGCGTTGCTGGAAGCGCGCGCCAGACCCATGCCCGATCGGTTCCTCTCCGAAGACGCCCACCGAGCGGACGCGGTGGAGACGGCCTCGGCGCACGAAGACGGTTTGGACGACTCTAACGGCGTGGAGGGATTGACTCTGCAGCAGCGCTTGCTGTGGCACGCGTTGAATTATTTCCAATCGCGCGACGATGTGGCTTTGGAGACGGCCCGTGACCTCAAGCATGCGTGCAAAGAGCGCGGACGGCACGCGCGTTTGACGTCTTTCGATGCGGAGAGAGCGCTGAAACATTGTCTGTCAAACCCCGAAGCCATGTTGCCGGCTCCGCGATGGTTTGCCCACCGCATCGCGCCCGCGCGCGTCGCGATCGCGTCGTCGGTGGAGACGGGCCGTGCGTTCCGCTCCGCCGACGGTGCGGTGGTGTTTTGGTTAGAGAGTGCAGAAGACGCGGACGCGGAACGCGTGATGAGCGACTACATAGACCTCGTCGTTGCGACGACCGGAAACGGCGACGCACTGCCCAACAACGCGGTGGACGCGTGCTCGCGGCACTGCTCGACGTTTGTCTTGGGATCGCATCGTGTCGTGTGCGTTGTTCCGCCGCCCTCAGCGTGTTTCAAGCGCATCTTGATTCCTTTATTAACATCGTCCTCGTCTGCAATGAAGGCCTTTCAAGACGCTGATTCGCCCAGCATCCCCGAGGACGCGCGTGGCGCCGAGGACGGGCTGCCAATGGGATTTTTCGCACCCGGCGACGACTCTGCGTATTTGGCGTGTTTGGGAGTTTGTGTCGAACAACAACTCGACGACGAAAGACCGCGCGTCGCATTGCGCCATCCCCGCGGGACGTGGAAGATGCATGCGTCGCGCTTTTTTGGTTGGCTGCCGCTCCCACCGTTTGCGCTGCTACCCGAGCGCGGCGAGGAGAATTCAACGTCGCGATTCGGACGCAAGCCCGCTCTTGTGGCCTTTGCGAAGCCCCTCGCTCAACAGCTAGCCTTCGTCCGCGCGACGTTGGCGCACGCGGAGCCCCTGCGATTGTCCTCCACGGTTGCCATTGCCAAGCGCGTCGCTGGTGCGCGCGCCAACGACTCCACCAAGGCGGTGCTCGACGAGGCCCGCTACTGGACCTTGGTCGAGCGGTGCCGGTTGAAAGCGCTCGCGGATCGCGTTGGGTATCCCCTCGACGAGCGTGCGCCCGTCGAGGGCGGGTTCGGTTTACCGCGCATAGCACCTTTCACGCTGACGCCGACGGACGACGTCGCAGCTTCGCTGGACTTACCGCACCGCCCATTCCTCTCGGCGCTCGCGCACCGCGGCGCGGCGGTCGAGACGCAATGGTTGGTGGCGACCGCGACTCACAACCATAGCGACAATGCCGCTGGGAAGCCCTTGTCGTGGGCTTACCTGTGGCTAGCCGACGGCCGCCCCGTAGCCGCGCACGGGGAAGACGCGGCCGTCGTACGGTTGGCGGCCGAGCTGCGTCGCGCACGTCGCTTGTCGACCTTGGCGACGCCCTCGAAGCCGGATGTCCTCCTTGCTCAGTACTTGAATGATCAATCGACACCGCGGATCGAGCCCGTCGTCATCGCGCGCGCGCCTGACGTCGCAGCGGCCGACGAGTGCGTCTGTCGCGCGTGTTCGACCGCGTTGCCCACGACAACGGAACCGGACGACGGCATCGTTGACCCAGGTGCGCTCTTGGACAAGGCCGCCGAACATTTGATTGGCGTTGGGCGTCGGCACGAAGCCGACGCGCGCCACCCCAACCTAGTCGTGCGCGCACGACGTTGGGCAGGCGAAATCCCGGCCTGGTCGACGCTGGCACTGGTTGGGGCGCGCGTCTTGATCGGAGGCGCGACACCCGACGCGATGGGGAGACTTGTCACCGTGGGGCGCGCCGTGTTTCTGCGGTGCGGCAACGCCGGGCACGAACGCGACCTGGTCACCGCAGCGCTGTCGTTCGTTACTTACGGTCTCACAGCAAAGGTGGTACCACACCCGCACATCGGAGGGCTTTGCTGCAATCTCCGCGAGCGAATGCGCGAGGCCAACGCTCTCGACGTCGCCGACGACGCGAGGCCGCCTCCCGCCGCGGACTTATTGGGAATGGTCAAGTACGCACACGCCAAAGCCGTTGCAGAGGGCGGTCGTGCAGCCTCAGTGCCCGCATCTTTAATGACTTGCGACTTGCGCTGGAACCGCGCCATGCGTGCCGCTTGTTTTCCCGTATACGGTTTCGACGACGACGATGACGACTATGACGACGACGTCGTCGACAATCACGACGACCGAGCTCCAGGCGCCGTTCGCAGTGGTGGTGACACGGACGTGCCCGACGCGCGACCGCACGCTGCGCGATGGGGCCGCATCGAAGGCTTTTCTGCTTCGGAGCTTCAAGCGGGCGTGGAGAAGACGCTCGCCGAGCCCGTTGTGTTTCTCCCATTTTCCAAATCCGCCAAGTGGCCCATGCGAATTAGCGTGGCAAGCGCCGCCGTGGGACATCGTCACGCGGCCCTTGTCACGAGCACTGGTCTGTGTCTGACGCTGGGCGCGACGGAGGCGGGGCGCTTGGGTCTCGGTCGCACTAGGTTGGATGAAGAAGCGAACGTGGTGCACGAGCCCCAACTCGTGACTGGGCTCGCGAAACGCGGAGTGCGTGTCGTAGCGGTCGACTGCGGACGAGATCACACGTGTTGTGTGACAGCGTGCGGCCGCGGTTTCGCGTGGGGTTGGGGCGAAGGGGGGCGCTTAGGTCTGGGCAGTGATCGCGATGCGGTGTGGGAACCCGCGCGCGTGCTCACGCCCGAGCGACTCATCGATATTTCATGCGGACGAGAGCACACGCTGTGGCTCGCGAGCTCGTCGTTGGGCGGTGGCGGTTTTCCTCTCGCCTGCGGCGTGGGATCGTGCGGTCGGTTAGGCCTCGGTCCGTCCGTGCTGAACAAAGCGATCTTGCGACCAATGAGGATCGAAATCGACGGAGTCGTCGACGTCGTCTCAGTCGCGGCTGGGGAAGCCCACTCGCTCGCCCGCGACGACGCTGGGTACGCATACGCGTGGGGCTTTGGCGGCTCGGGCGCTTTGGGATTTGGCGACTATTCCGACATAGACGCGCCGGCGCGCATACCGGAGCTGCGCGGCATTACGAGTCTCGGCGCCGGTGCGTACCACTCAGCGTTTGTGTCATCGAATGGGCGATGCTTCACGTGTGGGGACGGTTTGAACGGCCAATTGGGAATGGTGTTGAGCGCGTCGCTATCGAATGAACCCAACACGACCGCGACGCCGATCTGGGTCACGCCCGCTCCACCGTTTGCTAGCGTGACGTGCGGAGGCACGACGACGTGGGCGGTGACGGAGACGCACCGCGTATATCAATGGGGACTGAACGAAGCTGAGGAAAGCCGATCTACGGACTTTCGAGCGCTGCCAACTGCGGTTGACGTCGGGACGACGTGCGGTGAACGACCGGTCCGCGTTGCGGCCGGCGTGCATGGTGCCCTTGCGTACGTACTGGCAGTCGACGATGACGAGTGCACCGACGGTATGGACTCGCACGAATTGGACGGCGACAGTGAGGAAGACGACGGCGCCCTCGCGCGCGTGGGACGCTGGACAGACGACGGCTGGACGGCGTTCAATCGTCGCGCGCGTGCGTCCAAGTCGACCGACGAGGACGATCCTGTGCCCGTCATCTACCACCGCACGCTGGCGAAGCCGCGCGACGACCGCCAACGCCGGCGCCAACTCGATGCACTCGGCGTTTCCACGTGCACAGCGCCGGGCTGTCGGTGTTCGAGGTCGTATCCCGACCCAGATCCGTGCTATAAACCCTGCAAGACGCACGAGTTTGAGCGCGTCGCGTGCGACGCGCCTCCGCGTGCGCTCGACGCCGGCGGAAGGTTCGCTCTCTCCGCCGACGGTTCTGCGCGTCGGGTGTCGGCGTGGAAGGCCACGGCGGATTTGGACTTGTTGGGGGACGACCTCCAGGCCATAGTGTCGTGCGGCGACCTCGTCGCCGCCGCTGACTCCCACGGCTCGACCTTTGTGTGGGGCCCGCGGCTCAACGCGTGCAAGAGACACGTCGACGGTGTCCGTCCGGCGGCGGTGTCTGAGCGCAGTGTAGTCTTCATTGACGACGACGCCCAGTTGTCGGAGATGCACTTGCGGAAGGACGACGACCGTGAAGATGCCGACGTCGCCTTAGCGGCCCGGGCAGTCGACGAGGGTGACGACGTGTGGGCAGCAACGACGGCGACCAGCAACGCTCAGCACGTTGAATCGATCGACGGGTCGCGGCCGCGCAAGCTGGAGCCCACCTCGTCGCGCCGCGCGACGAATGCCAACGTCGTTACCAAGGTCGGGAGCGACGACGTTTTGGTGCGCGTCGCGGCCATATACGCCCGCGCCGATCCGTCCAAGTCGGCCGCGTTTGTTAAGCGCCTTGTGGCGCAGTACAAAGGACGCGGAGAGGTTTTGCTCTCGCAGCTCGAACTCAAGTACTCCGGCGTCGAGCGCGAGACGACGCGAGCGTCGAGCGCCGGGTCGTCGCCTTCGACGTATCTCCGTTCGCCCGTTCGCATCAAGCTTCCAACCTTCAAAGACAGTACCTCGGAGGACCTCCGCATTTTGTTCGTAGCTGCGTCGCGGGACTCCGTGTGCGCCGTCGCGGCGAGCGGAGCGCGTTACGCATGGGGCGGCCACGGCACGCTCGACGGGATCGCACTGGACGCCAACTTGCCCAAACTGATCGGCTCGTGCCGATCGCGTTCGAAGCGCGTCGTGGCGCTCACGTCGTGCGGCCGAGGCGGCCACTTCATTCTCGTCGACTCGGAGGGAGCTGCCTACGGCTGGGGCGACGACGCGCACTCTCAGCTCGTGGGTCGAACGACTATGCCCCTACGTCGTTGGGAGGAAACGGCGGGCGACGGTGACCAGCGCCGCTCCTCCGCGAACCAACCCGCCGTGCATCGATTCGCCTTCGAGACGCTTCAAATCTACGCACCGTCTCGTTCGTCTGGCTCGGCGGCGGTGGGCGCCGCGGCGGGCGCCGCGCACTCGTTACTCCTTCTCGACAATGGTTCCGTTCTTGGGCGTGGGCGAGGTTTCTCGCAATTCGGCTTTGAAGAGCTCCCTGCGTTGGAACCCGCGGAGTTTCGCGCGGCGCGCGTGGCGTCGTCGGCGCACGGGGCGGTGATCTTCGGCTACGAAAACTTTGAAGAATTGTAAGCATCGAGTAAGCGAAGGATAATAAGAAGGGCCTCTCAGACGCAGAGCGTCACACGAGATCCGCGACGTCGGGACTGTCGTCGTCGTCCTCGTCGTCGCCTTCCGCGTCGTTGCGGTCATTGTCGTCGTCGTCGTTGGCGTCTTCGTCACTAGACTCGTCCCCACCGCTGCTGTCGTCGCTACCGCCCTCCTCCTGCCCAAACGCGGGGCCCAACGCTCCGTCGACGTCCGTCTCTTTTCTCGCGTTTTCCTCGTGAAGGTCCTGCTGCAGGGCGATGAGACCGGCGGGGACGGCCGCATGCTTCTTTGGGAGACTCTCCGTCAAACGCGCTTCGTCAAGCAGCGGGCCGCGCTTTTTGCCAGTGCGCGAAAGAGAAGTCCCGCCGACGCCGATCCCGAGCCCCGCTCCACCCCCTCCGTCGGCCTTCCGCAGCATACCCCCAGCTGCCATTTTTAAACTGCTGCTCATATTTGCCCTACCCTTGTTGCCCTTGGCGTCCACGTGGGCCGGATCGCGCGTGAGCGACGCGCGATTGGCCGACGCTGCGCCCGCGACGAGCATCGACAGGTGCTCCAAGCTTTGCGTCAAATCGTCCATTTGTCTTTCTTTGCTTTGATACGAACGCTTAAAGTGAGGCATGAAGTCTTTGGAGTCGTACGCGGGCATCTCCGTCTCTTCCTGAAAAGGATCGAAGGCCATTTGCTTTCTAAACAGCTCGAGTTGAGCTTTGGCAACGCGGTCCATTGCAGACAACGCTTGGTCTGCGTTGCCCCCAAATGCAGCCATCTCGTCCGCGCGCGCCGCGCGCTCGATGGCCGCGAGCTGCGCGCCTGTCACGGATCCCGCCGTCTCCTCGGCCGTCGGGGCCTTGACGGGGAAGGCCTTGTCATCAAGAAACTTGAGCGCTTCTTCCATTACTCTTGGCAAGCCTAACGGACACCCGAGCACGCGGCGCCTGAGACGCGCCGCTGGGCCGTCGAATCGAAAAACCGGGACGCTCCGCGCGTGCGAAATCCCCGCTATGTCACGCCGCAGTCCGGATTTGCTGAATTGAGCTTGTCCAACGTCGCGTCGGGTACGGCAGTGCTGCGTGTCGGAGCAGCTGCGCAAACGACGCAGTCGCGGACGCTCAGAATGAACGCGGTAAAGGAGGGCCCAACGTTTTATCCGACCGAGGAGGAATGGAACGAGGCGTCGCCCCTGGACTACTTGGAAAAAATTCGTGACCGGGCCGAGGCGTTCGGGATTTGCAAAATCGTGCCGCCGGCCTCTTGGAAGCCCCCGTTCTGCGCGGGAAAGGTCGAGCCCGACGCTAAATTTGCCACGCGCGTCCAAGTCGTGGGCGATCTTGAGGGAGCCTCGCGCTTCTCCCGCGCCTTCGATCTAGCAGTGCGTCGGTTCAACTTCGCTCGTGGAGAGCCGATGGGCGGATCCGACGAGTTGCAGGCTTTTAAAAAGAGCTCGTCCGCGACCATGCGCACCCCCACGCTGCTCGAGCTATTTCGCGCCGCTGCCGGGGGAAGCTCGGACGACCCTGCGTCGGTTCGTGAAGAGGGCGATTTGCGCCGGATCAACTTTGAATCCGTCGCACAGCGGTTGGAGTTAGATCCGACGGAAGCCTCGGCACTGGAGACGGCGTTCAAACGCTTCTTGTACGACTTTGCGGCATCGGCGCTGCGAGAGCGTCGCCGCGCCGTCGCGACCTCGTCGGAGACTGCTGCAACAAGTACAAAAACGGTCGATTCTGAATCCAAGGACCCGTCTCCAACGGGTGTAGCGCAGCGCATGTCGGACGGACCCACCGACGACGACGACGTCGAGGCCGCCTGCGACTGCGCGCGCGAGACGGCGCTGCAGGCGCAACGCGCGGCACGAGCCACGCACGCTACGATGGCATTGATCGAGGCGGTGACGAAGTCCGCCGCGCGCCACGTCGCGCCGCGCGCCGCCAGCGAGGCCGACGGCGACGAGGAGGCGCCTCGCAAGCGTTCGCGCGGCCGTCCCGCAGCGAAAGGGACGACGAACGGTCCCAACCGCAAAAGAAAAAACACGCTTGACATGCGTTTGCGCGGCAAGTCGGGCGGGGGCCGATCTGAGGCGGAGGCCAGTCGCGTTCGTACTCCGCGTCCGGGTTTGAAGTACTGGCGCTGCTTCAAAGAGGCCAACCACCAGACGTGCCCGATGACGGTTCGTGAGCGAGTCTACGACGAAGAGTCCGGCGAGCCCACCGAACGCTGGGCAGTCGACGTCACGCGACTGAACGAAGTATCGAAGGAGCTCGAGTATTTCGAATTCGAGTACGAAACGAGTCAGATCGAAAGGCACGCGACATCCGGTACGAACCCTGACGAAGCCTATCACGCGGTCGTGCGCGGAATCTGCGAAGAATGCTATCGCGCGGCGGGAGGCGAGCGCGGGGGCATGCTCGCGTGTCGTTCGTGCCGCTCCCAATGGCACGGGTCGTGCGTGGAACCGCGCGTCGCAATTCCGTGGTCGGCTGCGCACGACGACGAGTACGAGCGACACTACCACCAAAACCTCAAACGCGATTGGTTTTGCGAGTTTTGCCGGACGGAGGCAGGCTACGCTACGGAGTCATCGGAGTTGCGCACGAAGGTGAAGGATTTAGAAGCAAGTTTGAAAGCGGGGCTCGTACCAACGCACGAGGTCGAAGATCGCAAGCGCGACGTCGCCCTCTGGCGCGCCTTGGAAGCTCAGCGCTCGCACATCTCGTTGACGGCCCGTTGCGCTGACCCCAAGCGCTTGGCGGACTTTGGCTTCGGCGAGGGCGACGACTATACTTTGGAAGAATACACCGCCATGGCGGAGCGCTTTGAGCAAGCCGTCTTGAAACCGTTTCTCGGCGAAGCCGGCTTCGAACAAGACGACCTTCGCGCGGAGCTATTCTGGGACTTGGCGTCGGGCCGCGTGGATTGGAGCGGCGTAGCGCGTGCGACGCGTGCGATGTCTGCGGAGCTAGATCCAGATCCCTCAACTATGACCGTCAGCTACGGGAACGACGTCGACACCGACGCGGGCGTCGGCAGCGGTTTCGTTACGCAGCGTTACGTGGACGCCAAGCGCGAACGCGGCGAAATAGTGAGTGCAAATGAGTTGAAATACTTAAAACACGACTGGAACTTGAACAACTTACCCACTGCCGACGGGTCGTTGTTGCAATTCGTCGGGGCAAACATCTCGGGCATTGTGGTTCCGTGGCTCTACATGGGCATGGCGATGAGCGCTTTCTGTTGGCACGCGGAGGATCACTTTTTCGCGTCCATCAACTACAACCATAAAGGACGAGCCAAAGCATGGTGGGGCGTCTCTGGGAAAGACGCGGCTACATTTGAAGCCGCTGCGCGCTCGATTGCGCCTGAGTTGTTTGAGTGTCGTCCGTCGTTGTTGCTCGGGATCGTGACGATGTTTCGACCCGACCAACTCGCGCAAATGGGAGTCGACGTCTGCCGAATCCTCCAGAGACCGGGAGAGTACGTCGTCACTTTTCCCAGAGCCTACCACGGCGGTGCGAATTTGGGTTTGAATTGCGCGGAGGCGGTCAATTTCGCAACGCGAAGATGGTTGCCGTTCGGACAGCCCTGTGTTGACTACTACGCCCACGTCAGAAAGTCGCCCGTCGTCGCTCACGAGTCTCTCGTCGTAGTGCTGGCTCGGGAAGTGATCAAGAAGTACGAGCGCGCGAGCGGATCATTGTCGTCCCAAGACGCTTTGTTGGCGCGCGATTTGTTGGTGGAACTCAAAAACGTCGTCGCCACCGAAAAAGCCAAACGCTGCGCCTGGACGCGCAGTCGCGGCGCGTCGAGTTTAGCCGTCCGCGCGGCGCCGCTCGTCGTCAACGAGGACACTTCCTCCTCGCCGGCCTCGTCGTCGCCGATTAAAGGAGCCTCCCCCGCGAAGAAAATCGACGTCGCCCTCGTCGGCGCCGACGCCGCGGCCGCCGAGTCGCCGCATCGACGCAACGCGGTGCACCGGGAGGGTCGTGAGCGGGTCGTCAACCTCGACGTCATGATGGCGCGGACGGGCGGGCTAGCGGCCATATTCAACGGTGCCAAGCGGTGCACCTCCTGCCGACGGTACGTCGCGCTCACGTTTGTGACGCGTGCCGACGGCGGCAAGAGCGGCGAGGGAGCGGAGGCCGCGTGTTTTGAGCACGCGGAGGATTTGAGAGGCACGGGCGCGCTGGTGGCAACGGCGACGCTGGAGGATTCGGCCATGGAGAGTTTGGTCGGAGCGCTCGAGGCCGTCGCGCGCGCCACCGCGAAGGCCCAAAGCTCGTTTGAGTGAAAAAAGTGGCGCGCAACAGTGTTCCGCGTGAGTGTTGTAAAGAATCGATAGATTTCCGTCGCTTCTCCGATCCGTATTGGACCGTCGCGCGCAGTGCATTTTCACGCGATGACGTTCTGGAGACTCGCGGGCCTGGTCGCCATCGTGCTCGGAGCGGTGCACATTGCGACGTCTTCGGCACCGAAGATCGACTACCCCTACGACAACGAATTTGACTTTGACGAATTATGCGGCCCTGTGACGTGCACGGACGCCATCACGCCTGGATGCAATCGCGTCATCATCTCCCGAGACGGCAACGTCGAAATATGGTCCGGCATGCGCGACAGCGCCTTAAAATGCGTGACGGGACTGGGAACCCTGTTTTGCGCGGGGCAAGGGGCGTGCCAGTCGCTGTTTGACAAGCTCGAGCTGGTGGTTACCACCAGCGTATCCGACGAGACGCCGACAATCCACGAGGGTATTCAAATTCAAGCTACGTTTGAGCCCGAACAGGCCGTACTTCGAGCTCCCAAGCTCAAACGGATCGTCGGCCCCATGCGGAGGGGCGCGGGCCTTGTCCTGGGCTCAGCCTTGTCGACCAAATCGCTTACCTTCAAAGCGCCCAAGCTTGTCGAACTCAGATCGCTGGGATTGCAACACCGTGGCGAGCAGGCGAGAAAAGATACCCTAGAGGCGCCCGTGTTTGAAAACGAGGGTTTGGAGCGCTTGTACGTGTCCAACGTTGACGTCGAATTCAATCGTTTAAAAAGACTCGAGCTGTTGTCGTTGTCAGGACGAAAAACCTCGCTCTCCGTACCCAAGCTCGTCGACGTCGCGTCCCGGCTCACGCTCGACGGCGGGCGTTTGTCGGCTCCGCGTTTGGCAACCGTCGGGTTTATGGACCTTGTGCCGCGCGAATCGTTCTCCGACGCGACGTCGTCTCGGGACGCCGGCGAAACGGCCGCCTACGATTACCGCGAGTATCTAGATTTCGACTACCCCGAATACGGCTACACGGGAGATGCGTACTACACCGACTCGTACTACTACTATACGTACAAGGAGGAGGACGAGTCTTCGGGGTCGGAGTTCACCTTGTGGAACGACTGCGATCGCGAAAAACTGCGTGTATCAACCCTGCGAGCTGAATGCAGCGACGACGCTTGTCTAGCTCGCGTGCGCGCGTACTCCCGATGCGTCGCGAGCGTCGACACCTTGATGCTCAGTGACTGCTCCGCGGGGAGCGCGACGTTTGTGAATTTGGTCGAGATCACCAATAAGCTGCACATTCAAAAGCAAGTCGCGCACGATTCCGCGGCTTGCGAGGACAAGCACGACTTTCGCTTCGAATCTCTACGGTTTGCGAAAGAGATCGTCTTGATGGACTTTGCCAAAATGGAAATCGCACACGATGTCAAATATGCGCTGATCGCGTCCCCAAGGAAAAAGGTCGTCGTGGAGAAGATGGTGTTCAGAAACTCGGACGCGACAATTTTTTTGTCGTTTGACGAGGTGACGCGATTCACGGGAGGCGAACTAAGGTACGAGATAAGACCGTCACAGCAACCCAAACCCGACGTCACTTACAACTTCGTCGTGCCGTACAAAACTGTTCGCGGAATGCTAGTCCTGGAGGGCGACGCCGACTTCGACGTCTCGGCGCTGCGCATCGCAACGACGCTTCGGTTGATTCGGTACAAGTCGGCAAAGGCACGTTTTCGCTTTTCATCTACCACGCCCTTGAAGATTGAAGAGTTTCACTACGATGGGGCGAAGGATTCGCTCTCATCGGATCCCAATAATCACGAAATCGACGGGGTGGGTGCAATGCGGGGGTTCCCGGGGTTGGAGCCCGGTCGTTTGAAAGCGATCGAGCTCGTCAATGCTGGGAAGACCACCGTACAAGCGTTGTTGCCGTCCTTGGCTAACGTCGAAACGCTGAGCTCTGTCATCGTGCAGCAAGTTTGGACGCCGAGCAACGGTCCCCCGTTGCTTCCCAAGCTCAAGGAAGCGTCGTATCAGTTTCTCCTTACGGATGTACCTGCGAATTCGCGCATCGTCGACTCTAAAGTCTTCAAGAGCGCCGGACTCGTCTATCTCAGCGGCTCCGTCCGCGCAGCGCAGAATGCGGTCGAGGGTCTGCAATTCATCCACCGAGGCCTCGCGTTGGAAATGTTGGGGACCTCGGTTGTCAAGCCCAGCGTTCAACCAGTTTTGGACATGAAAGCGTTGACGAAACTCTGTGGGTTGGTCATCTACGGCAGCGAGGGTTTGTACCACTTTGCTCGTGTCCAAACGCGAGGCGCCGGGCGTCCGCATTCTCTTCAGATCATTGATGTGCGCAGTCCCTTCGTGAAGTCAATTGGAGATTTGTACCAGCACGTCGGCGACACCCCACGGAGCGCAGGACTCGTTGAGGACGCCTCTTGCGCTGGAAAACCGTTAACGCTGGCCTGGCACGACGGCACGGACGTCGCGCGAGTAGCGATCAAGCGAACGTTTTTGCAAGCGGCTAGGATCGTCGTACACGCGGCAAGCACCGCGGGCCGCGACGAGCCCAGGACTAAAGACGCCCCGCCCGACGTCGCGGTCATTCTCGACGACAATGAGCAGCTCGAGTGGTTTGGCATCACCGTGGACGGAGTGGGATCGCTGTTGGAGGTCGAGGACGAGGAGGTGAGGCAAGAGATCGCCCAACGCGTGCGATCGGTTAAAAAAGCCTGGGCCAAGAAAGCTTCGCTGTTCGTTCGTCGAATGCCCGCGTTGGGCAACCTCGACGTGGCGACGACCATCATGCCCAAGGTCGACAAACTGTTTCTGTACGACATTCCTGAATTCGATTCCGATCAAGGCTCGCACTATCCCCGACGCGTGCGACTTGTTGCTGAGGTAGTCGACGCCGGTTTCAGGACCAAGGACGACGCGACGAAGTATTTGAGAAAGGCGTGCGGAAAGAAAAACCTGCGCAAATCGGGGGTGCTCAGCGCTCCCTACTTCTGCGCCAAGAGCAAAAAGACCGAGTATGCCGGAGAGAATGCCCTAGCATGGGAAGGCCGCTACGGCGAGTGGGCGTTTCGGGTGAACTCATGGAAGAAGTAAAGACTCAGATTACTTGCATCATCGCAGCAGCGGAAGAGTTTCGACTCGCATCAACTCTATACCTCTCTCTCGCTCGTCACCGGCCCTTGCCTCGCGTTTCCCACTCTCCGCGATCCGATTCTCGGTTGGCGACGAACGCGTCCGCAAAACGCGAAACGGACCGCGAGGTGCCCAGATATCCGCGCAGCGTCTCGACGGTCTCCTCTTTGTTCGACAACGAGTATGCATACGCGAGCAAGTCCTCCGCTGGACGAGGCAAACCTAACCGTTTCGTCTCCGAGTAAAACCACTGACGAAACTCCTTCGACATGGCCGACGCAGCGGGGAACGACGGGGCTGCGGAAGGGGGAGTAGTCGATAACGGGGTGGACGCTGCCGTCGTGGGCGTCCTGGGCGCACCGCCAGAAGCGCGAACTGCCTTCGCGGCCGTCGCGGGCTTGGCGCGCGGAAGCACGGCGGCCGCCTTCTTCGCGTTCTGGGGCGTCCCTTGGACGTGGACGTTGGGGGTCTGTTTCGCTGTTCGCACCGGCGGCGTCGTCGGGGTCGCCAACGGCACGCCCGCCGTCCTCGCAATACGAGATGCCATCGTGCGCTGAGGCTGAGCGACGCCGGCATCTTGCGCGCGGCGCAAGGCTTGTTGACGCCGGGCCTCTTCGGCTTGAATCTCCTGCATCGTGGGTGCGGGCACGCGAGGCTGCTGCACGCCTTGCCCCCCCCCACGCCGGCTTGGCGGCCGCCGCCTCGGCCGCGAGTCGCTCCTCGGCCTCAGCGCGCTCTCTCACGCGCTGTTTTTCCGCCTCTTTGCGCGCCTTCTTCTCCGCCGTTTTGTGTTCCTTCTCCGCTTTCTTCTTCTCCGCCGCCGCAATCTCGGCCTCGCGCCGCGCGGCTTCTTCCAGCGCTACCGTGCGCGTCTCCTCGGCTCGACGCTCCGCTTGGACGCGTTGCCGCTCGGTCTCGGCCATGCGCTGACGCTCCGCCTCTTCCGCCTCCACGCGACGCCGCTCACGCTCAGCCGCCTCGAGCTGCGCCCGTCGTTCCATTTCAGCGTTGCCGCGCCTTTGCTCATCGGCCATCCTCGCCCTACGCTCGGCCTCGACGCGATTCAAGTCGATTGGCGCTAGAAACGCCGTGCGCAAATCCGTAAACGCCTCCGCCAAAGGCACAAACGCGTTCGCCGGCACCTCACCGTACCGCACGGGCAGACGGTTTTGGAAAAAGCCTTGGGCAAGCCAGGCGCGCATCTCGTCCGCCGTAAATGGGCCTTGGACCAACCCCGCAGGGTCCATGTAGAACCAAGGCTGCGGATGAGGACCCGCCCGAGGAGCCGGGCCGCGCGCGGCGCTCTGCAACGGTTGCGGCGGCAACGGTTGCAGGTGCGGTAGCTGCTGCGGGCGGCCCATCGACGCCATGGGCTGTCCGCGCATCTGCGGCGGCGGCGCTCGTTGCGCGACGGGCGGCGGAGGTTGCGCGACGGCGGGCGGCGGCGGCACTCCCAAGCTGCTGCTGCGTTGAATGCCGACCTCGTCCATCAGCTCACCCTCGTCGGGCGCGACTTCGACCCCCTCCTCCAAAGCGCCGTCCAAGCGGTCGTCGCCCGTGTCCTCAAAACCCGGATCGCCAGCGGCGCTCGGGGAGAAAAACGCACCGCCTCCGTCCAACACCCCTCCCAGCCCTACGGGCCGCGCGGCCGGCTGCCGTGTTCGCGCCGGCGGCGCTTGCCGTGGCGCAAGCTGCGGGTGTTGGCCGCCGCCGCCGCGCGAGGCCGCGGCGCGATCGGCTTGGTGAAACGCGCGCTCGAATTCAAACGCGGCGAGCGACATCGCGTTGAGGCCCATTCCTTGCGGCGGAAACATCGAGTCCGACTGGTATGCAGATGCGGCCGGAGCGGAGGGGGGCGCCGAAGCGCGTGTCGCAGACAACGAGGGCAACGGCGCGAGTTGGCGCGCTTCGGCGGAAATTGTTCGCCGCCGCGTTTCCACGTGCACGCCGCGCTGCCAGCGGTCGTTCTGCCGGCCCGCGTCGCCGCTCCCTCGTCGCGTCACGCCGGCGTCATGCGTCGCGCGTGACCGATCATGCGCGTTTCCGCCGCGGTCTCCGCCTCGCTTCAACTTCCGCCAGGTCTCGAAAAACGTCTCCCTCTCCGGCCACGGTTGCGACGCCATTGGACTCTGCACATCGTCCCGCAGCATAAAGTCGGGCACGGCCGGGTCGCCCAGATCTCTGAGGGTCTGCGTAGCGAGTGGGTCGGACTCGCCGGCGACGTCGTTGTACGCGCGCAAAAGCGCTTCGCGATCGTACACGTGCGGCGGGGCATCCACGTCGAGCGGCGCTGAGTCGCGGCGGCGCGGCGGCAGCGGAGCAAAGGTGCCAGCGCTGACGGCGGCGTGCGGTAGGCTTCCCGGTCCGAAAGCACCGCGCTCACGCTCGGGAGTGTTGGGAGCGACATACCGCGACGACGGTCCCCGTCCTTGCGGTCGACCGTGGTGGCCTCCTTTGGGCTGGACCTCGTCGGAGAAGACGCTTTTGGCCGAGGCGGCGCTCGGGGCGGCCGCGGCTCCCGAGCCGCCCGTCTGGGCCCACTGCGGGACGAGTTTAGACATTTTCAGCCTGCAAAGGCTCTCCGCTCGGCCGCGATCGTGCAGATCGGGCTATAAGACGCGATATCAGACGCTCGTGTAAATCTGTGCAACCCACGGGGGTTTTCGTTGTAGCGACGGCGGCGCGTCAACCACCGCGCTTCGAGTCGATAGATAGACACTGCGTGGGCGCGATCCGTAGCGCGCGACGCGGCGGGGTCCGTTAACTAAAGACTTACGCGCGCCGCACACGAGTACTACACGAGCCTCAACATGTCACGCAAGATCTGCTCGTCCACCTTCTTCACGAAACGACCCTTCACGCGCAATCGCGAGTCGGCAAAGTTCTTGCGCACGTCGTACTTGACCCGCTTTTTCCATCCTCGTCCGGAAGAGGGATTGGAGGCCGCTCGTCGCGTGGTGGGTGCGGGTTGGCGACGCGCGGACGCCCGACGGACGGGAGGCGCTTGCCTGCCGTGCAGCATGCCCACTCCAGGGTAGCGACGGCCGTGCTCGTCCAGGAGCGGGTCGTAGGCTTCGTCCGGCTCGTCGTGGACCAAGACCGCGGAGGGATCCACCACGGAGAACGAGTCTGAAGGCGCGCGGCGCAACGCGCCTGGGTCCAACACTGCGTGCGAGTTGCTTCGAGGCCGCTTGCCGGGATGCCCCCCTTGGTCGTCGCTCGATGCCGAAAACTGGGAAAAATGGTATCCTGAGGGTAGCGAGATCGATAACGTGCGGGACCGCGTCGCACCGCCGCCCTTCTTCGACGATTTGTGCGACTTGTCCGGCGCGCCGCGACGTCCGGGCCCCCCCGGATGCGGGCCCGCGGGCCGGTTCAAGTAGGTAGATGCCAATTCCGCGTCTTCACGCTCCTCCTCGTCGTCCAAGAGCTTGTGGTGCGAAGCCGCGTCGGGTACGTAAATCGCCGCCTTGGCCACGGCTTGCACCGTCTTGTGATAGTCTTGCAAAATACGCTGACTCGCGTCGGCCGCGCCATGAGCGGGCCGCGCTGCGGCCGTCGAGCCCAATCCGCGACGCGCGTCGTACTGCAGGCCGCCCAGGTGCTGTCGAAGGGGGTCGTCTTCGACTTCGGGGGTTTGCGCGTCCGTCGTTGACGACGACGCCACGCACGAAAAGCTCACCTCGATGTACTCGGGCAGCGCGCCCACCGAGACGACGGGCGTCGTCCCCACCACTTGGGCGACGAGCTCTTTCAAGTCGTCCGCGCACCCCAGCAGCTCGTCGTCGCCCGGGGTCACGTCGACCATCGTCAAACCGGACTCGCGGTTAGACGTAAAACGGTGCAACCGCGACAACAGCGCCGCACCGTTGTCGAGGTCGAACATGTCGAGAGCCTTCATCATGTCAGGATCCTTGCAGCGGATCAAATCTTTGAAGAGTTGTTTTTGCGCGAGGGTAATCACCCCCGTGGACGCCAAGTCGCTCGCCGAGCGCGCGCGGTTGGTCTGGTCGTTGACGAAAGGTTAGTCTGGGAGCCGGAGCGTCGTCGCGACGCGTAGCGTAGGGAGCTACGGTACGCGCTTGACGTGTTAGAGACGTCGCATCGAGACGCTTGAGAAAGTAAGAAACACACCGCAATTGGCGCCGTCGCGGAGGTACTCATCGTCCCTGCTGGCAGTTCAAACGCGCCGATCGTGCACCAAGCAAGCGATCACAATCGTTGTAACACCACGCTCGCACCTCGCGCGGCTTTTCGGCGGCCCCGCGTGTTCGGGCGCGCTCGGAAGAAATCTCGTCCGATGGAGTCGAAGACGGAAGTCGGCGTGATTGTGAACCCGGAGCACGAAACCGCGACCCTCTCTAAGCTGCGCTCGGCGGCGCCGCAATCGCGCTGGGTCAAAGCGAGCCGGCGGCCGACGGCGACGGCGCCGCCTTGGCTGATCGACGATGCGGACACGCCGCACCGTTATTTATTGATCGTGAGTCCGCTCAGAGAAGAGCGTGTCGCGCTTACGGGGCAAGAAGCCGTGGACGCCGACAACGCCGAAGTCACGCGCGTCGCCGACGCCGCACTTGCGTTCCCCGCCGCGACGACGCTGCACGTGGTGCGCGTGTCGACGACCGCTTCGAGGAGCGTCGCGAGCTTCGAGTCGAAACTCGCTCGAAAACTCGAAAAGAGCGAAGCCGCCACGCCGCAGTGCAAAGTCTATGCGTGCGACCGAGCCTCCTGGAGCGCACCGTTCGCGGACGCGCGCGCGGAAGACGAGGAAGACGACCCGTTGGGCGGGGTGGAAATGAAAACAGACCGACGCGCGGCCGTCCTCAAGGAGGTCCAAGTGCACAATGCAAAGCGCACGCGAAAGCGCGCCGCGGCCAAAATTAAAGAGGCGACCGCGGCGCGGGCGGAGCGCGACGACCGAACGGCGTGTCGAGCGAGCGCCGAAGCCGGGCGCGCGCACGCGTGCGTTGGCGAGTACAAGCACGCGTGGGACCGGTACCGCGAGGCGGCGGCCGACGTCCGGGCGGCCGCCTTCTCGCCCGCTCACGCCCGCGTCGCTCCGGAGGAGGTCCTTGACGCCGCGGCGCGCTTGTTTCGACGCGCGCTCGACGTGGCCGTCGTCGACTCGGACGCCGCCGGCGTGTTGCTGGCGACCGATGTCCGCGCGCATTTCGCCGTCGGACGCGCGTTGAAAGCGTTCGAGTGGGAAGCTGAGGAGCGCCGCTGGTTGGCGGACGTAGGCTTGCCCAAGCGCTTGCGTTGGAACCGAAGCGCCATCGACGTTTCACGACCGGCGTCCCTGTATTTGAAGCCGGAAACCCATCGACAAGCCGCGTGGCGCGCGCCCGATGACGACGCTGGGCCGCGCCGGGAACCGACGAGAGCCGATGCCCCCCCAACGGCGTACGAGGTTAGTTTCGACGCCGCCGACGAGGAGGACGCCTCGAGCGAGACGGCTGCGGTCGCTGAGGTCCGCGTGTCGGAAACCGCTTTAAGCGTCGCCGCCTCGGCCCACGTCGACGCCGCTGTACTTGTCGCGCTCGCGCGACCGTCATCGGCGTTCGCCGCGTCGCGTCTGGACCCTGCGTTGGCGTGGGAGCTGCATTGCGGCGACGACGCCGTCAAGTTGCCCACTCTGCTGCACGTAGCTGCGGGGACCACAAAGACCTATCAGGTCGTCGCCGTGAGGCGCCCAGCGACCGCGGCGAGCGGCGGCAACTCGGACGCCAGCGCCTACACCGCGGAGATCATCGCGGAGCAGCGGTTGCCGCCTTTGGACACTGTGATTCAGACAATCCAAGGCCCCACCATGACGTTGCTGCCCGTGCTGAGAGCAGTGCGGGTCCTCGCGCCCTACAAATCGCGACCGGACTTGGCATGTTTGTCTCCCGCGGGTCTGCCGTTGCTGTTGACGGGTGAGCGCTACGCATTAGGCGTAGAGATGGTACTCACGCAAGCCGAGCGCGTATTGGCCGTCGACCATTCCGAGTACGACGCGGACGCCGTCGTCCGAAGCCGTTTCCCCCTCGCCGGTCTTCCCTCGGCGCGCTTGGGGGGGCGAGATTGTATTTGACGTGCTTGTTGAAAACGCCAACGTGTCGCTCGGCCACTTGGAAATTGTCCTCGAGAGCGGAGCCACCGCCCGCATCGACTTGCCCTCATCATACCGCTCCACACCCTCGAGCGGAATGGGGTTGTTGTTGAAGCGCGCAGCGAACCGCGACGTATGCGTTGTGTCGATCGCACAACATGAAGAGGCCTCTCAAAAGTGGTCGATCGCCGACGTCGCGCCGGGCCACCTCGCCGAGGGGGCGCGCCTCCAACACGTCGCCGCCGCCGCCGTCGTTTCGCGGGGCGTCGACAGCGTGGCGTGGATTTGAAACGCTGCTTGCTGACTGCTTGACTGACGCAGCACTTACTCGGTCTTCTTCGACGACGACGACGCGAATTGGGAATCGGCGACTCGTTCGAGTTTAGATTTGAACAACGTGGGCAGCAGCGCTAGGAATTGAACGCAGAACATGATGGCAAAGTTGAATTTGTTTCGCTTCATGAAGTCGTCTCCGCCCTCCAACATTGCCAAATTCGAGCCCGTGAGCCAATGCAGCGTGTTGGCTGGAAACTGACCAACGGCAGTGGCGATTAGGAAGGGCACCAAGGGCACCCCCGCGACGGGCGCGGCTAGATTGATCAGCCAGTTCGGCAACAACGGCGTGAGACGTAAGAACATCAAATACGGATACAATGACGTGCCCGACTGGACCTTGTCAACGAACGCTTGATATTTTTCGGGCGCGAGTTTGGCCGCAAATGTCCCTAGCGACAACGCGTTGGACAAACCGTAGCACAGACCCGCTCCTGACGTTGCGCACGCGGCTATCAACACTTGAGACTTCGGATACGACCACAACGCGCCCGATAGGATCGAGAGGATGAGCGGGCCCGGGATCGCAAACGCTTGCAGGGCGACGTACACGCTGGAGTATACTATGAGGGTCCACGTAGGGTGCAAACGATCGTACTCCGAAACGCACACCTTGAGGCTCTTCACGGTTCCCAACACGTCGCCTCGACCGCCCATAGCGTCCGGTAGGCTACCTTTAACCATCCACGCGACGGAGACGTCGTCACAAGAAGCGGGTGGTAGCGGGGCCTGGGAGAGTACGTAGCGAAGCGCGGCGGCCGTCGCCACGAGGGCCGCGAGAAACGGCGCGAGCTTGGCCATCTCGTCTGTGTCGACAACGAGACGCGGCGCGGAGGTCGCGGGGGCCGCCCCTGACGGCACTGCTTTCACAATCAGTATATGTACTGTGGCGTGTGCGGGTTTAGTAGCTGCCGCGGACCGCGCGCGCGTCGACAAGATTCGTAAAGCGTTATGGTCGACTAAAGAGTCAAGCGCCCAGTCCAAACACGTGACGCGCGACGCCGTTCAACTCCCACTTTTCCTGAATAATCGTCTCTCCGTCTGGTCGACAAAACGGCGGCTCGCAGCCTCCCTCAGCGGGGGCTTGATAAATGCCGGCTCTCATGCGGAGCTGTGAGCGGGAAGTGACGTGCGACCCGAACATGGCGTCCCACGCGTTCGCTTCGCGGAACACGCGCTCCAAGTATGCCCGCGGCTTGAGCGGCAGCTCGACGAAACGCTCGCGCAAAATTTTCCACGACCAGGCGCGATAGGGAACCACGGGTCGACTCGAGGGCTCGACGTCGTCTTGCGGCGAGTGCCGAAACCTCGCGCGTCCTTGGAGCAAGGCATCGACGTTCGCCTGGCAATACACATTGTGATCCCGGGCCGCGAATCTCAACAACGCCAAGACGTCGTCGTCGAGAGAGTCGACAAATGCGGCACCGGCCGCCAGCTTTTTCGGTTTGCAGGCCCAGAGTCGCGCTTGCCATTCGAAAACGTTTGGCGCGAGTTGCTCCATCAGTTTGCGAGGCGTTGGGTCGTGCGACAAGTGCCTGAAAAAGGGACCCGCGAACCCGTAGTCGGCGAGCGAAGGCCGCGAGCCGAGGAGATAGGGCCTCGTCCTTAGAATCGTCTCTAGGAGCGACAGAAGCTGGACGTACTGGTTTTCCATCTCCGCGTAGTCTTCGGCCGTGACTATTCCCTCGCCTTCGACCGAAAACATGCGCTGCCGAAACCACAGCGTCGACGCGATCACAAAACGGGGTGCGACCGAACCCACGAGCGAGAGCGGCCAAGGCAGCGCAGCCGCGAATTCGTATGTAAATCGGTTGGACAAGTGCCGAGCATCCACGGTGGGTGCCCATCGGTAGAACATGCCCAATCGCCAAAGCGATTCGTCCGCGTAGTCTTCCAAATACCGTGCTGCGAATCTCACGAGGGGGGAACGCGGCATGACCGAGTTCTCGTCCGTGGTGATCATCGCGTCGTTCTCCAACAGCTCGATGATTGGAGTCGTATCGCGCAACCATACGCTGCTGCCCGCGCCCGCGCGCAGAGGTCTCAAGTCCTCCAACAGAGGCACTTGAGCCGAACCGGTGCACCGCGCGCCGATTGCGGCGAGTCGAGCGAGCGTAGGCTCCTCGCGTTTGAAGTGGACGTCCTTAAAACGCAAATAGCATTCTAACTTTCCGGAAAAGTAGCTGATATCCATGACGTAGAGTTTGAAATCGGGAGGCGCTTCCTGCGCCGCGATCGCGCGCGTCGTCGGCCCGACGGCCGCGTGCGGCGCGTGGACCGAGATTTCCATTGAACTTAACAGCCCGTGCTTTAATAGTTGTGATGTTATGCAGTCTAATAACTTCGTTTGCGCGTGTGCTAACCGCGTCGCGATCCAGAAGTCGCAGAGCGCGGCCACGTCGGTTTTTTGAGGTGATGGTGAGGATATCGTTGGTTCCTTACGAGCGACGACAGATAGACATTAGCCCACGCCGCTGTCAAACGAACTAAGCTCACGCCTTGACCGAAACACGCGATGCGCCCGCAAGGACGAGCGGAACATGCTCCTGCAATTCGTTGTACGCGTCCGACCGCACAAAGCGCGAGAAAGAGTCGGTGGACATGAGTTTGTAAATGTCGGCTATCGCCGCGTCGAATACTTCCTTAGCAACCTCGCGCTGCGCAGCGCCGGGCTTGCGAGCGAATTCGGAGAGCAAGTTTTTCTTAATCTTCGCGGGTAGGTTGACCTCCAAAAAGGCGCTCGAGGGAATGAAGGTGTTGAAGATCTCTCGTGCTTTCGTTTGGGACAAGTCCATGTCGGCCTCGAACGACGTTTTGAATTTGGTCGCTTCGAGCCAAAAACGGAGATTTTCGATGGAAAACTCCGCCACGAGATGCGCTTTGAATGCGTTGTGCCACTCCGAACCTTCGTCGGCGAACAAATCCTCCAATGAGCCGAACTCTTCAGCGTTGCGGGCGCGGCGAGATACGTCGCCCCACACGCCCCGCACCAAGGGAACGGCAGCTTGTACGTAGAATCCGCCCATCAAGCCGACGCAAACGATGTACGACCATGTGAAGTTGCCGTCATTGGACAAATGTCCGGGGTCGACGAAGTCGATGCCGATGCCCAAGATCGATCCCAAGCACATCAAGATAAGAGTGTTGCGCCCCTCGCGTAGGATTCCGAGGGGGTCCTTTAGGTTGTATATTTTTCGTAGTAGGTAGAATGCCATCACGCCGTAAATAGAGATCAACACCAACAACATCAACTGCTCCAGCCGGTAGAAAATGCATCCCACGCAGCCCGATCGATATATCGTCGACGACAGGGTTAACGCGAGGGGCAGGATTGCAGAGATCAAGAACATCGACACCAAGATGACCACGGCGAATGACGTGGACGCTCGACGACGCATGTCCAAAATCTCGTCGCCCGTAATCGAACCCATCGTGTCGACTCGTCTCAGTTCGTGTTTTCGTCTGGAGAGGATTCCCGCCGTGAAGAAGCCTTTGACCGTCAACGCAACGTCGTTGCATACGTTCGAATCGTTCATCGCACCGTCCGCTTGCATGCGTACCGCGTTCTGTTGCTGCAGTTTTTCGTACGAGACTTCGCCTTGAAGCTTCGAGAGCATGGCTGAGTTATAGAACATTATGACTCGGGTGACTAAGGGCGTCGCTACCAATACGGGGACCATATACGTGAGCCACAAATACGCACCGCACGGAAAGACGTCACGCGTGATCGCCTCGCGGCCTGGCCCCAAAACGGCCTCGAGCGAGCAACCTGCCCAATACGCGACGACCAATCCGAGCGGGCGTTGTTGCAGGTACGGATGGGCGCGATGGACGTAAAGCAACAGCAAAAACGGAATCGACGTTGCAAACCAGACCGAGACGAACGCGAGCGCCATGGGTCGCGAGTGATCGGGCCATGCGATGGCGTCCGTGCGGTTGCCTTCTTCGTCCAAGATGAAGGGCCACTTGTCATACAGCTCCGGACAACCGTCCGCGTTGATCACAGTGGGCGACATCTTATAACCGGCAGCACGCCGGGAGTCCGGGCGATCGAGCGCGCGGCCGAAGTGGCGGCGTGTCTCGAACGTGCGTCACGTCTTGTCAGCCGCAAGCGAACCACGCGCGCACGCGCAGGCGTTGGCCTTTTCCGGTGCTCTTATAACGGCAGAGTTCGCGAACGAGCGTGACGCGAAGGCGAATACGCACGCGAACTGGGCTCGCAGAGTGCCGCCGGACGACGACGTTCTGAAGTCTGGGACGGTCGCCGGTCGACGCAGATTTTCATTCCGTGAGAAAGAGTGCCAACTCCCTGGGTCGTTGCGCTCCCACTTGAGGTGCGGCGGCACGATCCGCATGTCGAACGACCGAGATCCCAACGTCGGGGCGGCCATCCGGTCGGTGGCGTCGCTGCAGACGGCGCGCCGAACCTCCCGCAGCGCCAACTTGGCGCTGATCCGTGGTTTGCGCACGGAGCTGGACAGCAAGCAAAGCACGACACCTGCGGCTTGGAAGGCCTCGGTCAAACGCGCGAGGGTCGAAGCACGCAAGGCGCACCAATCGGAGCTGACGGCCGTGGCGTCGATGGCCCGCGAGCTGCAACAGCGGCAAAACCCTTTGAAGATCACATTGACCGCGGAGCTGAAGCGCGACGTCGATCGCGCAGTTCTCTTCCACCTAGCGGCGGCAGGCAAGATGCGTGCGGCAGAGGCTCTGCTTCGCGAGGGCGGTTTTCGCGACGACGTTCGTTTGGACGAGTTTGACCGCATGCACGCGATTAAAGGGAACTTGGAAAGCATGGCCGAGTGGGCCGAATCGAGATGTCAAATCCGCGTAGAAGCCCGGGAGCTACTCATGAATGTTCGGGCTGCCCAATTCGAATCCCTTGAGGGCGATCCACAAGCGATGGTGGCGTTCGCACAGCGTCACTTGAAATCGTTTCACGACACGCACAGAGACCACGTGCGAGCGTTGATGATGCGAACCTTGGTGCCGCCCTCTGACGATGACGAAAACGAGACGCGGGCGAAGCGCCGTCGAACGTTTGCGACGGTGGCTTCGCAGTTTGAGTGTACATTTCGGTTGTTGAACGGGTTGCCCGCGGAATCGCACTCGTTCGTCTCAGAGCTCCTACAGCGCGGGGCGGGGGCCTACCACGACGGCGATGAGTTCTTTTCTGACGCCCGGCCGAGGCACTCGGTGTTTGTGTGTCCGATCTCCAGAGTGGTGGACGACCAGCCTTTGATGCTGGAGTGCGGACACGTGTTGGGCGAGTACGCGTGTCGACGCGTCGCTTCCAGACAACGCGTGCAGTGCCCCACTTGCCCGACGTCGACGAGCCTATCCGACGTCGTGCGGCTCAAACTGGCTTGAACACACACAACCTGACTCAAGTTTCGTTCTTACGAGATTTTGGTTGGGACGACGACGACGAAAACGGCGCGCCATCTACCGCGTACCACTCGTGGCCGTCCTCTGGGGGTCCGTAAGCGACGTCGTCGGGTGCAAAGTGCGCGAACGCGCGGTGTTTCGCATCCCGCCCCAATGAGATCGTCGGGTATAACTTCAAAGACACAGGCACGTCGAACACGTCCTCCGTCAACACTATCGGCTGCTCCAAATCGGCCAAAAACCACACTCGCACAGAGCGCACGTCGCTGACGGCCCGGCGCGTGGACCGCGGCTCGGCGGTGGCGTCGACGCAGACGCGTACTACGGAGTGCACGTCCAGAGGGCGTCCGACTTCCACCTCGCTGCTCGATCCCGTCCCCACGTGGCCCGTCGACCGATATCCCACAGAGTATCGGGTCGTCCCTACCCGAGCGTTGAGGACGGCGCGCTTGGTCGACACGCCGACGGCGACGTCCAACGCCAAGGTCTCGTCCGTCATCGGTTCGAACGCGATCTCAAAATACGTTCTGCGACCGGGCTCGCACGCCAACGCCGAACGCGCGGCTAAATCGAGTGTGCGCGGAGAGGCGCCGTCGGGTCGGTGCACGCAATGCGCACCGCATGACAGCACGAGGTCGTTATGCGAGTCCAGCGGGTTAAAGGTACCCAAACGACGCCGTTTTTGCTTGGCGGAGCGCAAGTGGTCGCGAGCGCGGTACAAGACGTCGTCCGTGAAGTCTTGGAAGTCCTCAAGAATCCGCTCTCTCTGGGAAGCGTCGGGCGGGAAACTCAACGGCGAGGCGGAGTGTTTCAAGTGCTTGGGACCCTGCACCAGCAACGCTTCGGCTCCCGGGTCGACACCGCCTACCTCCCACAGCGCATTCAACGATGCGTCCGCAGCCGCCAGCGCCTCGCGCTGCAGGTTGACGTTTGCGGCTGGGATCGAAGACACGCTTTGCAGGTCATCCTCGTCGACGCCATCGCTGCGGTCGCCGAGCAAACGACCCTGGTTGAACGCCCACTCGTCCTCCGCGTCGTCCAACAATCGCACCTCGCGCACCTGACCTGGTGTGTCCGAGAAGGAGTTTCGTCTGGGCAGGTAGACGGTCGTCTCAAACAGCGTTAGGTCCATCTCGGGGTAGTGCAGCGCCTTTCGAATGTGCTTGCGACGCGCGTGCTCGTCGGCCGCCGCGCGTTTGGCTAGCTTGTCCTCGTGGGCGAGAGACTCGTGAGGGCGTACTTCGCGGTAGCTCAAAACGACGCCCGTGACGGTGTCGGATCCTCGCAACCGCGCCAACGGACCGTCCTGATCTTGGACCGCCATGCGATATTCAAACGCGGCCGCGTCGCCCGAAGAGGACGCAAACGGTACTACGTAGGCGCCCGAGGCGCGAGCTTCGGCGACGGCCGCGCGCATGACGTTTTCAAACTCGATCTCGTCCACGCCTCCGTTGCCGAGCATCTCCGCCAAGTAAAACAACACGCGCGAGATCAACCGAGACGGCGACGTCGTCCTCGCCTCGGCGAGAAGTCGAAGCGCCTTGCGCAGGGTGGCAGCGGAGCGCTCCTCTTTGTTCGCAGCGGCGGCGGTCGTTCGCGAACGACGTCGTCGTGAGAGTTCCTTTGGATCGACGTTCAAACGCTGGCCCACGACGGCCGTCGACGACGACCCCGCCTGGTTGGCGGTGAGGGGATAAAAACCCCTCGCGTCGGGCGCGTCAGCGAGCCCCGTTTCCGTCGTCATGGCAGCGGTGGGAGCGACTCCCAACGAAAACGAAACGCCCGTCACGCGCTCCACGAACCCAATACCCACGCCGCCCAGCGGCGTCTCGCGTGCCGCGGCGAGCCGAGAGCGGAGCGCCTCCGCGGCGGCCATTTTGGCCTGTCCTGGGACCGCGACTACGGTCAACACGCCGTTCTCAACCGAAGCGATTAAACTACCAAACGGCATCTTCGTAACGACCGTGTCACGGACCTCGCGCGCCGACGGCAACGCCGCGCTAAGGGACATTGATTTCGATGCAGATTTTTTCAACGGCGTCGCACCGTCGGGGCTTTGCGCGTTGCAAGGACTTTGTCTTGGATTTGAACAAGCGACAGCGGTCGTTTCAGGGTCGACGGGCGCGCGATTAGAACGCCGTTCGCCGCGCGGGATGATCCACAAGTGTCTTCAGCCCGCGGCGACGGGAGCAAACATCGAAAGCAAGATCTCGGCACGAGTTAATACCAAAACACGCGTCTGCGTTGTGTGCCGGATCGCCGTTCCGCGCGCGTTGCGCGTTCGCGCGCTTTCTGCGCGTAGGTTCGACCAGGACGCGCCGCCCCCCGCCCATACCAACGCGTTCGGTAGAACCGACGCATAGAGTCGTACTTGCGCGTAAATCCGACCCCGGGTGGCACGTCGTCAGATCGCGCGATGGTCGCCGCAACCAAACGGCGTCGCCATTCCAAGTCCAATACGATAATATCGCTGGAGCGTCGGCTCGTGGCTACGTTGGCGCCCTTGGGCAGCGTAGAAAACGTACTCTCGTACGTGAACCTCCTAGCCGAATGCGAAAAGCGCGAGGACCGCTATTTGGCGCTGTACGCGTTGGCGTGCACGAAGAATGCCTCCAAGCTTTCCGAGTTTGTTAAACTGGGCGGATTGACGACGTTGAGGTCGTGGCTGCGCAAAGATCAAGCCGCCGACAAGCTCACCGACGGACTCGCGCTGCTCTCGCTCAGCGTTCTGCACGGTTTGCCGATCACGCAAGACGATTTGCGATCGACGAAGATAGGCAAGACGGTCAACACGTTGTCGAAAGCGACTCCCACCACAGCCGCAAGCATGAAGGCTAAAGAGGTCGTCTCGCAATGGCAAGCCGCAGTACTCGGCGGCGGCTCCGACGCCGATCCCGCGGCCGTTTTGGTGGGACCCGCGCTGCCGTCGGCACTGCAAGTGGACGCGGGCAGCGGCGAACTCGCTGCTGCGCGGGAGTCCGCCGAAGGCGAGTCGGCGGAAGCCGCGCGAGTGGCGCGAGAGCGCACCGTGGTCACCGAGTTCGAGCAAACCCAAACGGTCAAGCGCCACAAGAAAGGACCCTCCAAGTCTGTGCGATGGGGAGACGAGATCCCCGCTACGCCCGCCAAAGCCGAGCCCGTCTCTGCCGCGGAGAGTCAAGTCGAGACTCAGGATTCGGTGCCTCACGCGTCGTACTCGGGGTGGGGTTTGACGAAGACACGGGAGATCCCAGCGTCAGAGCCGGAGTCCCGCGGATGCGATCCTTCGGTCATTCAGCAAATGCTCCACGAAGCCAGTCCGTGAGGCGCTTGACGTCGTGCGCTAGGCTCGCCGCTTGCGCCGCCTTCGCGTCTATTGACGATGAAAACGTAATACACATTGAATTATACTAACTTCAAGACCGCTGGTTTGCGGAAATCCGCCTCGGTCAACCGAGTCTCGCCGCGGCGATTTTCAATTTTCGGTGGGTCGGGGCCATGAACGCCCCGACATCATCGTCTGCAACATCTGGCTTGCAAGCTCCCGGAAATTCCGTCCCACAGGCCCCACTGGGGCGTCGTGTAGAAGGCGCCGAGGTCTCCGACGACGCGCCCGGTGCGGCGGGCGCCTCCGTGTGGGCCTCGTACGCGGCTGCGCCCAACGTCCCCGGCGCCGTCCACCCTGGTGACGTTGTGGAACCCGCCTCGCTGCAAGCCGTGTCTCTCCCGCCCTTAATATTTCCCATCCTATCGTCGCTCAAATCCTGTCTACACGCGGGAACGCTGTCGGCGTTGCAGTTTGAGGGCGTGGCGTACGCATGCCAACGCCACGACGCGGTGCTGTCGTCAGGATCTCGAGCGGGATTTTTCATTGGAGACGCGGCCGGCATCGGCAAGGGGCGACAAATCGCGGGCATCGTCTTCGACTCGCTTGTTCGCGGTCGTCCCAAGCATGTTTGGTTTTCGACGTCTTCCGACTTGGCACACGACGCCCAACGTGATTTGAACGACATCGGGTGCTATACTAACGTCATTGCGGGATTTAGAGAGCTCGACAAGCTCGAGCTAAAAGCGTTTGGATCGTCCAAGGCGGATTCGGGCGTATTTTTCTCGACTTACGCGGGTTTGGTTGCTAAAAATCGATTCAAGCAATTAATCGAGTGGTGCGGCGACGCCGACGAGTTCGATGGATGCTTAATCTTCGACGAAGCGCACAAGGCGAAGAATTTCCAAGGCGACGGCGCTGTGTCGAACTCCAAAGTCGCCCAATGCGTGCTCGATCTGCAACGCGCCTTCCCGAACGCGCGCGTGGTGTATTGCTCGGCGACGGGCATCTCGTCGTTGGAGTCCATGGCGTACATGGAGCGCCTCGGGTTGTGGGGCGCGAACGCTCCGTTTCGCGACTTCGGAGACTTCAAGCGCGCCATCGGAAAGAAGAAGGAGATGTCCGTATTGGAGATGCTTGCGCTTGAGTTCAAAGCCACGGGAGTCCACGTCGCGAGGTCGGTAGGATACGCTCAAGCCGCGTTTGAGACGAAAGTCGTCGAACTCAGTGCCGCCCAGATTGCTCTGTACGCCTCGGCGAGTGCGTTTTGGCAAGAGCTGCGCGAAGCCTTGACAGAGTCATTGGCCTATCGAGGCAAAATCGAGTCCGCCTTTGGAAAGAAAAACGTCGTCTTCGTGGGCGTCGGCGATCGCGCGGCGTGGTCGGTGTTTTTCGGGGCACACCAGCGTTTTTTCAAGCAGTTGATGTTGTGTTTGAAGGTGGACACCGTCGTAGCGACCGGCATGAGAGCGTTGGAAAACGGAGAATGCGTTGTGATCGGACTGCAGACCACCGGAGAAGCCGCTCTGCGACGAAAAGCCGAAGCCGGCGAGTTGCGTCCAGCGGGTGGTTTGAGCGCCTACCTCGGCATTGGACACTCTTCGGACGACGACGACGCTTCGTCGCTCCAGCCGTTTTCGTATTGCAAAGCCATCGTGGAGGACTTTGTCGCGCGTCAGCTGCCGCGCCTCGTCCAAATCGTCGAGCCGTCGTCGTCCTTGATCAAAGTCGTCGACGTGGCGGACGATCTCGACGTCGAAGTTGTGGTGGATGAACGCTCGTTGGCCAAGCGAAAGGAATGGGACAAAGAGCGCGTCAAATCAATAGAGCGACGGAAGGAAGCCCAACCCTTAATCGAGCGGCTTGCGAGCGTCGGGGCACGGTTGACTAGACGCGCCCGCGAGCTGGAATTGCCTCCCGCAGCGTTGGACGCGTTGATTGACGCGTTCGGAGGCGTGACAAAAGTCGCGGAGATGACCGGACGACGCGTGCGACAAATGCGCGAGCGGGGCAAAAAGCGCTTCGTCGTCTCCGAGCGCGTCTCGGCCAGCTCGCACAACGAGGACTCCGTGAACGTAGAGGAGAAGAAAAAGTTCATGGACGGGAAAAAGCGTGTCGCGATCATCTCCGACGCCGCGTCGACGGGCATCTCCCTCCACGCGGATCGTCGCGTCCCCAACCAGCGGCGGCGCGTCCACATCACGCTCGAGCTGCCGTGGTCGGCGACTGCGGCTATTCAACAGCTCGGACGCACTCACCGCACAAATCAATCATCCGGACCGCGCTACGTCCTGGTCAACACGGGACTCGGAGGGGAGAATCGTTTTGTCGCCGCGGTTTCGAAACGACTCCGCGCAATGGGCGCGTTGACGCAAGGGGACCGTCGCGCGACGTCGGCGGGTGCGAGTTCCATTTTGGACGGCGGGGGCGCGGAAGTCGACTCCAAGCACGGGCGCGTCGCGCTCGCGCTCGTCTACGAGGTGGGTCTCACTCAAACGTTTAATGACTTGCCCGCTGCGTCCAACGGTTTGAGCGGTGCGGAGAAGGCTTTATTTACGCTCGTCAAGTCCACGGTTCAAGGGTATCCGCTGTTGCAGTTAGCCAAAGCCACCGCCCAGGACGCGTCGGCGTTGTTGATTGGCGACGGGCTCACCAAACTCGTCGTCGACGACGGCTTCAAACCCGACGTGTTCCGCGACGAGCTTTGGGAGGCGTTGAAAGCGTTGGGCGACTCGCACGAGAAGAACGTCGAGGAAATCGACAGAATCACCTTTGAGCATCGCATAGTCACTTCGCGTCAACTGCGCGATCCGGACAAAACGAAGCGCGACGTCCCGCGTTTTTTGAACCGGTTGTTGGGATGCCGGGTGGGGCATCAAGCGTTATTGTTTACCTTCTTCTCCAAGCTGCTCGAATTCGTTGTCGCGGAAGACAAGCGCGAGGGGACCTTCGACGCGGGGATTTCCGACTTTGCGTGCCGGGCGGCACGGCGGGTGCGCGACCCCGTGGTGTTGCACAAGGATTCGAGCACCGGCGGTGCCGCGTTGATTCGTCACGACGTCGAAGTGGACCGCGGTATGAGCTTTGAGGAAGCGCTCGCGCTGTTCAAACAACAACAACGGAGCGAGGAAGACGTTCCCGTGGACGACGAAGACGACGGCATGGAAGCATTGACGAGACCCGGGTTTTACCAAATGCGCGGAGATCCCAACCGCAAACGACGCTTGTTGATTTGTCTCGCGCGACCCGCCACGTTGGCACGCGACGTCTACATGCTATCTCGGCCCAACATTGGAGCGCACGCTGGCAAAAAGCCCCGGGAAGACCTTTTGAAGGCCTACCAGCGGGTTGAAGATCTCGAGCAAGCCAGACGCGTCTGGGACGACCAGTTTGACTGGGCCCAAAACCGATGCATTCACGGTGACGGCTGCGTGCGCGGCGGGTGCAATTCGGGAAAGCGCGTGTTGCGCTTTTCGATTTTGACGGGATCCGTTGTGCCGTTGTGGAATCGGCTCGAAAAGACGTTGAAGACGGCCCATTTGCACGACGTCGGCGGACTCTCGCGACAAGAGCGATCGATGCGCATTTTGCGTGTGGAGTTGAGCGGTGCAGCGGCGATGGGAGAATCGTCGCCTTCCAGCCGTCTTGTAGAACGCCTCGTGGGTGTGCGGTGGCCCAACGAGTTGCGCGACGCGCTCGGCGAAGCGTTGGAAACGATGCAGTGGGACGCCGCTGCCCGCCGCGCGATTGCGGCGCGCGGGATCGTCGTCAAAACTCAAATCCCGCACTTGTCCAACAACCTCAACGACGACGCGTCGACGGATCAAGACCCGTTCCGATGTGCAGGGTTCGATGTCGCCTCGATGCCCGAGCCTGGCGCGCTGGGTTTGCGAATCACCTCCGTCATTCCCCATTCCAAGTTTGCACTTGAGAACGTCCAAGTGGGCGACGAGCTCGTACGATTCGGCTCCAAAGACCGTGCAACCTCCAAACTCGAAACCGCGGCCGTGATCGCGCGCGCGCGTCGCAACGCAGACGGGGAGTTGTTGAGCGTGTCGTTTACGGTGATTAGGACTAAGGAACACTACACGCAAACCGCCGGAGTGCTCGAGCAAGATCTGGAGACGAGTTCGGTTGACTCGGCAGCTTCGAACGCCGACGACGGCCAGCTGCGGCTTGAGCCGCCGGCTCCGGTGAGTGCCAAGCTTTTGAGGAAGTACACCACTGCGCCAAACACGATCACTACGTTCTTCAAAAAGGCCGGCAAAGCCCCTGTCACGGTCCCCAAGCCCGTCAAACGCTCCCCGGAGGTCGTCGACTTGAGGTCTCCACCCAAGAAGCGCAACAAGTCCGCAAAGAAGAAACCCAAACCCAAACAGGTCTCCATGCGCGGCTTTTTGAAAAAGCCCTCCGCTCAGTAAACGGGCCCTTCAGGATGGTCAAGCGCCGCGAGCGCGCCAAGGCTTCGCGCGGAGGCGAGCCGAAATATTCTTCTTCCAACTCCGACTCGAAGAGCAAGCGATTACGCAAAAAGCCAAAGGGCCGCCCGTTCATCGTGTCGGCCGACGACGTCGCCGTGCAGACACGGCTAGGCCGGCACGTGGACGACCGGGTCCGTCCGAGCGTGTTTTTGAACGCTTCGTCGGAAGAATTTCTGCCTAAATTCCAAGAGGTGTTTGAAGAGCATGTCCGTGAGTTCAAGGCGGGCATGAAGCGGAACAACAAACAACGAAAGGCGTCGGGCGAGAAGCGCGCTAAGATGGACAAATCCCTGACTGGGGCGCGAGACGCCGCCATCGCGGCGTTTCGCGCAATGAAGGAAGCCAAACGAAAGCCCGTCGTCTACAAGTAGCGGATCTTTCTACGCGCCTCCGCCGAACATCTTCATCATATTGGCCATCGCTTCGGGGTCTTGCATCATTTGTTGCGCTTGCCGCATCAATTCGGGGTTGTTCATCGCCGCGGCCAGACCGTCGGCGCCGCCGGGAACGTTGCCCATCAGAGACGACAAATCGGGCATCCCGCCCCCACCACCGGGCATGCCTCCGGGCATGCCTCCGGGCATTCCCATTCCAGCTGGAAGGCCGATGCCCGTGTTTGCGGGAGCGGCTCCCGTGTTGGCGCGTTTGGCCGCCGGCGTGCCGCCCGCGGAGGCACCCAGACGTTTCAACGCCTGCTTCGCTTCCACGCTGTCGGGCGACAACTCCAACATCCGCTGGTACCTCTCCGCCGCTTTGTCCGTCTCTCCGAGCTCCTCGTGCGCCAACGCGACGCGATAGACGGCTTTTGTGTAGTCGGGCTTCAACAACAACGCGCGCGTGCCCGCGAATATGGCTTCTTGAAAGCGACCCAGTTTCAAACACGCCAGCGCCTTGTTGGCGTGGTAAATGTGCGATTTGTCCGTCGCCGACGGAGAGAGGTGGATGGCCTCGTCGTAGGCTTGGACGGCCTCTTTGAATTTTCTCTCTTTCAGCAACGCGTTTCCACGCGCTTTGCAAGCTTCCGCTTTCTCCGACGCCTCCGCCGACGCTGTGTCCATCTTTCGCTCGAATCCTTCCCGCAGCTGCGTCATTTTCGCAGCGCGGTCCTCGGGAGAGAGCTCCTTGTCCTGTCCCTCGGGTGGGTTGAAGAAGCCCTTTTCCGTGACTTTTGCAACCAAGCGCTCGAACTTGAGCTCGTTCTCGCCGACGGGACCCACCGCGTTGGGCCGTCCGCGGGCGAAGACCTCGCCGAGCGGCTCAGCCACGGCGTGCTGGGGCTCGACGCCTGCGAATACGGACTCGAGTTTCTCAACTGCAACCGCGAGATCGTTCCCCACCGCTACCTCCTCGGGACGCAGGCCGCGCAAGTAATCGAGCACGGCCGCTTGCAAGCATTTTTCGCTGAACGTCGCCATTTTAGATTGACAGTCCGGTGTCAACCTCAGTTTGAGCCTGTGGGGCGGAGAGCGCCGGAGAGCGCGCGCAAAGAGTTACGGGGGGCGGCGGCAAGCGAACGACGTGTAGGCGGGACGCGTTAATATCTGACAATATACGCACGCGAGTGAATGAACGCATCGTATCGAAACACAACGCAAAACTCAGCTGTCGAGCGGCCGCGCTTGGGCTCTTGCCGCGAGGCGGTCGCGGTGCCGGCGGTCGATCTCGGCGTCGAGCGGCTTCTTCGTCGCGCGCATGCTCGCGGCATCTTCACTGCTGTGGAATCCAGGCACGTCCAAACCCATCGTGCGCTCGACGAAGAACTTCAAATCCGAGACGTCGACCTGGTCGGCACCTCTGTGGTCGGCTGTCGCGAGTGGGCCGGGTTAATGTCTTGTTGTGTTTGTTTGTTGTACTTCGCATGCTCACGTACCCATCTTCTTGCCGTACTCTTCCGCCTTGGCAATAAACTCGGCCGACGTGTCCAACAAGAGGCGCTCGACGTCGGCGTCCATTTCGACGTCGAGTGAGGCTGCGATCGCACGCAGTCGGCGCTTAGACTCGACTTCGTCCATCGCTGCGTCCATATCGCCTAGGAGTAAGCCACGCAAAGTCTCGCGAGAATCGCGGCGGGCCGACGCGGGCAAGGGACGAAGCGTGTTGACGAGGGAGTGTTAAACGAAACTATTGCAGGGTTTGGCGTATGATTACCTCAGAGCGTCACGCAAAGGGGTTGCCGATCGCCTCGACGGTCGCTCGGTCCCCAGCGGCGGCCTGAGGGACCGCGATCACCTCGTCCGATGCCGCTCGCGCGCCCGACTGTTCTGACCACGCCAGGGTGTCGAGAAAGCTAACAACTGACGCAAAACCTTCGACGTCGTCGTCATTCTCGGCGGGACGGCGCGACTCCAGCTCTTGAAAGAATCTTTCGTCGAGGGCGGGATCATCGGCGCGCCGCTTCAAGCTTCGCACCGCATCTTCCACCGCATCAAACTCGGCTGCGTGCTTGGGATCCCGCGACGCGTCTCCGGCCGCTAGCGCCGACGCGTTGTATGAGTTGCCGGAGAGGAAGTGCACCGTCGGAAGCTCGAGGGGCGCGCCCGTGAGGGCGCATACGGAGGATTGAAAGACCGTGGGCTGTGTTTCCAATCGCTTAATCTCCGCTGACAGCGCGCCGTTCTCGCGCTGCAAGTCCGACAGCTCCTCTCTGCGAAAACCGGCTTCGGCGTCCAGTTGCTCGAGCACGGCGTCGGCGTAGTCGCGCAGGGCGGTGAGGGGTAGGTCGGGCGCGGCGTCGCGCACGACCTCCAACGTCTCCCTCGGTACCAGAGCCCGCGTCGTGCGGCAGTGCTGCAAAACCGCGCTTAGCGTTGCGCCGGCGTTCAGAGTGTCGCTAGCGTGCTCGTCGGCCGCGTGCCGGGCCGCGAGTCGGACGACGCCACGCCACACCACACGTTTGCGTCCGACACTCGACGTCGCCTCCGCGCCGTAAAACCGCTCCGCAGCCGCGAAGGCCGCCGCGGGGTCGTCCTTGACGTGCAGCCAAAAGTCGAGCACCGCCCCTCCGAGGTCTAATTTTTCCAGAAGACAAAGCCGCGCTTTCTCCAGCAAGGCAGCGTCGCCGGGCGCGTCGGCTACGCTCGGCAGCGATGCCAACACGCGTCCGGGGTCGTACCGAGCGCGCTCGTTTCTCAAAACGACCACGCACTCCTCTAAATCGGGGGGCGAATCCGCAGTTCCCCGCGCGAGCCGCTCCAAATGGGCCTCCCAGACGGAGGGCGGCGAGGCGCGGGGACGCGAAGCGCACGCGCGCGCTGCGAGGGCGCCTCCACATGTATCTGCTAGCAGATCGACCAAACTCGACGCGCACGCTCCGTAGTCGTCGTCGGACGCGAGCTCGTCAAGCGTCGACGCGACAACTTCCAAAGTTCTCGCCGAGTCGTGTCTCGCGAGCGAAAACCCAAACCGTTTCAACAAATCGAGGCGACGCGTGGGTTCCGTCACGGTGGGCGGTTTCGTGGTGGGAGCAACGTTGTTGTTGGACCGCTTTCGAGAAGACGGCTCGTCGTCTGCGCTGGTTTCGAAAAACAAAAGCGCGTCGTCGGGAAGCGCGAGGTCGTCGAGAAGAATCTCGACGTATGTGCGGGGTAGGTCGGCGGCTGCTGCGAGTCGCAACGCTTGCGTGTGGAATCCCGCCTCTCTCAACACGACCAGTGCGGCGTCGGGCTCGGCGACGCCCGCGTCGACGAACGCCTCGACCCTCGCGACGTCTCGCGTCTTCGTGTAACAGTTGAGCAAAAGCGTGGTGTGCTCGTGTGTCGGGGACCCGCGCTCGTGCAGCTGCTCCAAGTAGTACACGACGTTGTCGATTCTCTGAGCGGACAGAAAGCGTCGCACGACGTAGCTGGGCTCGACGAAGCCGATCGTTTGCGCGTACTGCACCGCGGCCTCGTCAAATGCGCCTTTGGCGTGCAAGTGATTGCCGTAGAGGCGGTGCAAGTCCTTGGCTGTCGCGGCGTCGCCAGCAGGACAGAGTGTGAGGGCTGTTTCGTAAAGGTTGCGCCTGACAAGGTCGTTCAGCCTCGCGCGGACGGGCTTTTCGCGGAGACCGAAGACTCGGGACGGGGTGAACACAAAGGCGCGACCGTTGGCCGCGTGCGAGAGCAAAGCGAACGAGCACTCCGCAGAGGATCCCTGAGGGTCATAGTAGGCTTGGTGCGCGACGAACTTTCGCGGGAAGTCGTACAGGGTGCACTCTACGAGGTCGGAGGAGGCGGTCTTCGCCAAGATCGCGATGTAGTCGCGTTTGAACGGCACTAGCTGCAACTTGTCGCCCCGCGCGACCGCGTAGGTTGGGCCGACCGACTCTGGCGAGTACAATGCGACCCGGTCATCAGTGGCGACGGCGAACACGAAGTCGCCTCTTGTGTTCTTGTTGAGTTTTCTCGCGTCACCTTCGTCGTCGTTTTCGTCGAGCAGCGAGCCCGTGAGACCCGCGCACGCGAAACGCGAAGTCCCCGACGACGACGAAGACGAAAACGCCCCTGCGCCGAGGCCGCGTGCGAGCAGGGGTCCCGGCGTGGGTATGGGGAAGACGGTTCCGTTTCTGGCCACAGCATGCGACCTCAAGGATCCATCTTCTCGCATCACAAACAAGTGCGTCGTGCCGTCCTCCACCGCGCAGTACGCTAATCGACGCACTTTTTCGCTCGATAGCGAAGAATCGTCGGGTTTCACCGTTGCGAGGCCCGGTGCCGACGAGAGGACGTCGGTAATCAACACCACATCACTACCATCGTGTTGAGACACCGCAATCTGCCCCACCGTCCCATCGACACCCTCGCACGCCGAAAACGCCCCCGCCGGCCAAGGCAGCACAACTCTCTTGGCCGGCGCTTGGTCTTGCGTGGGGTCGTTCCAAATGAGGACCTCGGAACGCGAGCACGTCAACACCGTTGACGACCTTCGGCACGCCTGGATCCACAGAGCGCCGGGGTGGCGCGCGGGAAGCTCGGTCACCGACGCGTTTTTCGACACGTCGAAGACGGCGCCCTCGGAGT
>JACKZZ010001900.1_pt1 | contig 41798 bp, 53 predicted proteins | sample 8027871 | NCBI WGS metagenome assembly JACKZZ01 (sample SAMN15724774, study PRJNA655200) | protist metagenome | isolation source: fluorescence activated cell sorting (FACS) single amplified genomes of... | place: USA: West Boothbay Harbor, Gulf of Maine | collected 2000-07-19
AGCATTTAAGAATCATAAAACGATTAGTTTAAGTAAAAATTTGTTACGACAAGTTTTAAACATTACAAACTTTGATTATGAAATTTTTAAAAAAGCAAATTTAAAGATCATTGGAGAAACCAATAATAATTTCTATATTCAAGTATTGGCTGTTAGAAAAGATTTAAATCGTGAAATTGATTTAATTGAAGAGTATAGTCGTTTTGTTGGTTATAAAAATTTTCAAGAAATTTTACCAAAAAAATCTTTGGCGTATAGTTCGAAAAAATTAAATAATTATAAATATATTCAAAATTTTTTAATTAATTATGGTTTTAACGAAGTATTCACAAATTCTTTAGTTAATAAAACTAATCAGACAGATCTGTTTTCAATTGATTTACAAAATCCGTTAAATAAAGAAATCAATACTTTACGTACAAGCTTATTTCCTCGTTTGTTAGAAGTGATGCATTTAAATTTGAAATCCGGATATTCAAATTGTAATTTTTTTGAAATAGGTCGTGTTTTTAAAAAATCTAATAAACAAATTATTGAGCAGGATAAATTAGGAGGAATTTTTCAGTATTCTTTTGCAAAAACTAACGCACAGCAAAACATAAATTGGTTTATCGTTAAGGGTTTTTTAGAAATGTTTATAGAATCTTTTGGTTATGAAAATTTAGAAATTTTTGAACTTTCAAATAAAACAAAATATTTCCACTCTACGCGCTCTATTCAATTTAGAGTAAAGAATAAAGTACTTGGAACGTTTGGAGAAGTTAATCCAATGTTAGAAAATTTTCAACAATTAAAAGAGCCTATTTTTATGTTTGAATTTAATTTAGTTCATTTCAAAAATTGGCGAATGAAAAGTGAAATTATTTCATACAAAGATTATTCAAAATATCCTTCTATTGTTCGAGATCTTTCTTTAAACTTAAACAAAAAAATTAAATTCTCTACTTTAAAGCAATTTATTCAAGAAACAACAAAAAATTTAATAAATATCAATTTTTTTGATATTTATTTTGATCCTATCTCAGTGGATAAGGTTAACATAGGTGTAAGGTTAGAATTTCAAAAAAATGATAGAACTTTAACTACATTAGAAATTGATAATGAAATTTCCAAGTTATTAAAGAACTTAGCAAAGGAATTTAAAATAGAGATGTAAGTTCATATCTGTTTGTAATTTTTAAAGAAGAATAATATTCAAATTAAAGTTTTGTAAATAATACAGAAACAAAAAAAATAAAATATGAGCCTGGAATATAGTGTAGATTTTTGTGATCAGTTACTTTTTATAAATTCACTAGATGATTACGACGATTATGAATACGATGATGATGAAAAAGGTCCCGCTTTAGAAATTTATGGAACGGATATTACTCTTTTAGCCCGCCAAGGACAATTAGAAGAATGTTTTGGTCGTGAACGTGAATTATTAGAGATGATGGAAATTTTAGTACGTCGTCAAAAAAATAATCCGGTGTTAGTTGGTGATGCAGGGGTAGGAAAAACTGCCATTATTGAGTTATTTGCCACGAAAATTGTAAATAATTTAGTACCCTTTGTTCTAGAAGGTAGAAGTATTGTTAGTTTAGATTTAGCTAGAATTGTTGCGGGATCTAGATATAGAGGAGAATTTGAATTACGTTTTCAACGTGTTCTAGATGAAGTTATGGCACAGCCAAATATTATTATTTTCATTGATGAAATACATAATATTGGTGGTACTGGTTCTGCTGAAGGATCATTGGATGCCGCAAATATTTTGAAACCAGTATTATCACGTAGCGGTTTCCAATGTATTGGAGCAACAACAACAAAAGAATACCAACGAATTGAGAAAGATCCGGCATTAAACCGTCGATTCCAACCAATTAAGGTAAATGAGCCTACAATTGATGAAACCGTTAAAATTTTATATGGTTTACGACCTAGTTTAGAGGCATTCCATAATGTCGAGATTTTACCTGGCGCATTACGTTTGTCTGCAGATTTATCTTCTCGTTATATTTATGATCGTTTTTTACCAGATAAAGCAATCGATTTAATTGATCGTGCTGCAGCAAAAGAAGTAATAAGATTAACAAATGTTACAGAAGGTTCTGTTATTTCTTCATTAGTAAATGCAGGTTTAAACAATATAGGGACTTTAAGAATTGAAGCTTTCCGTCGTGGAGATATTGCTTCAGAATTTGTTTTTCAAGAAATTGAAAATGCATACCGCAATTTCTTATTACGTTGGATTGAATCACCATTGACTATCCCTGAAGATTCAAAACCGCTTTTATCGCCCATTTCGCAAAGTTTATTTGATAAAATGCGTATGTCTGTATTAAAACGAGTAGACGAGCTTTTATTCTCATCTAGTAAACCTCGCGTTATTACAAAAACCGTGGAAAAAATCAGTAATTTATCTTGTGAAAAAAATTCTCAAATTTATAATGAAGTTGCATCAGATATTAATGAAGGTAAACAACCTAATTTAAGTGTTTATCGAATTTCATTATTTTTATTTGGGGAATGGTTAGAAGGAGAAGAGTTTAATTTTTTAACAGAACCTTTCAAAGATAAATATTTTATTGATTTAGCTTCTGTAATTCAACAAGCAAATATGGATAGCTATCTTTGTAAAGTTAGAAAAAATATTGGTAAAAACCCTTTACTTTTTTCTCCTTCAAAAGATTTTTGCACAAGTGATGTTGAATCGTATGAAGAAACATTTGACGTTCTAAGTGAATTAGAAGAAAAACGTATTGAAGTATTTAAAGATTTCTTAGGTGACTTAAAGCCAATTTTAAGAAAAGGTATTGTTGAAAGTTTAAAGTACAGTTCAGAAATTACTGTCACAGATTCAGAATTAACAACAATTTATAACTTATTAGGTTATTTCTCAACAGATACTGGACGTGAATTCTTATTTAATTTAGATGACCCCGATTTAATTAAACGTGCTCGTAAATTAGGTGATTTTACTGGATTAAAAAAACGAATTACTCAAAAAGAAATTCGTGAATTATTGGCTGACATGACAGGAATTCCAATGCAGTCGATTTCAAGTGATGAATCACAAAAATTGGCAAATTTAGAAACAACTTTACATAAACGTGTAATAGGTCAAGAAGAAGGTATTTCAGCTATTGCTAAAGCTATTCGTCGTTCACGTTTAGGTATTCAAAATCCAAATCGTCCCATTGCAAGTTTTATGTTCTGTGGACCTACTGGTGTAGGAAAAACCGAAGTTACAAAAGCACTTGCGGTTAGTATGTTTGGGGCTGAAAGCGATATGATTCGTTTAGATATGTCTGAATTTATGGAGAAATTTACGATTTCTCGTTTAATCGGTTCACCTCCGGGATATGTTGGTTATGATGATGGTGGGCAATTAACGGATGCAGTTAGACGCAAACCTTATTCTGTTGTGTTATTTGATGAAGTTGAAAAAGCACATCCTGATGTTTTAAATATTTTATTACAAATTTTAGAAGATGGACGTTTAACTGATAGTCAAAAACGACTTATACCTTTTGAAAATACTGTTATTATTATGACTTCAAATGCTGCTGCCGATGAAATTCAACAAATAATTAAATCAGAAAGAGCAAATAAAGGATTAGATAATTTAAATGAAAATAATGAAGTATTAACATCTATTGAAGGGGTTGAAGATTCAAACGTTTATGATGATGATTACGCAGGTGCGATTAAATTCTTAAAATCTCCAATTACAGAAAATTTCTTAGTAGATATTAAAGATCAATTGCGAGTAGAATTTGAAAAATCTTTCCGTAATTTAAAAGAATATGAAGCGTTAGAAAAAGAAATTCAAAATTCAAAAACGAATAAACCAAAAACATCTGAAAAGGAAAGTACAAGCAACTTAAAAGGTGCAGTTTTAGAGCGCTTAAGTACAATGTTCTTACCAGAATTTTTAAATCGTTTAGATGATATTATTGTTTTCCAACCATTAAAACCTGAAGAATTACGTAAAATTTGTGATATTATGGTTAGAGAAGTTGCAAAACGAGTAGAACCAAAACAAATTAATTTAATTGTTGATGAAAAAGTAAAAGCAAAATTAAGTCGCGAAGGTTATAATCCTATTTTTGGAGCAAGACCATTACGACGTTTGGTGACTAAATACGTTGAAGATTTAATTTCTGAAAATTTATTAAAAACACCCATGACAAGCAAAACTCGTACGATTAAAATTCAATTAAATGAAGACGATGAAATTGTTGTAAAAAATTAAACTAAAAATTGACAATGAATAGATTACATAAGTATAATCTATTCATTGTTATATTTTTATATAAAAAATGTATACAGCCGGGATAGCTCAGTTGGTAGAGCAGTGGATTGAAGATCCTCGTGTCCCCAGTTCGAATCTGGGTCTTGGCATTTTATAAGTTATCGAAGTCAGTAGTTTTTGAATTAAAAACTAAACGTGCAGTACCAACCGGCCCATTTCGATGTTTTGCGACGATAAATTCTGTTGTGGGCGATGTTGTTTGATTTTCATTATAATAATCATCTCTATAAATCATAATAACAACGTCTGCATCTTGTTCAATTGAACCGCTTTCTCTTAAATCAGATAACATGGGGCGTTTATTTATTCTTGCTTCGACGTTTCTACTTAATTGTGATAATAAAATAATTGGAATTTCAAATTCTTTAGCTATTATTTTTAAATCCCGAGTTATATAAGAAATTTCTTGAACACGATTATCTATTTTAATGTTTGATTTCATTAGTTGTAGGTAATCAATAATAACAACGCCACCTTCATTTTTTTTAGTTAAAATTTTTCGTAATCGAGTTCTAATATCGGTTAAACTTATGTTTGGATTATCATCAATAAAAATAGGTAAATCAGAAATAATTTTCATAGATTCACTAACTTTTTTCCATTCAGTTAGAGTCATTTTTCCCGATTTTAAGCGGTTAGCGTTTATTTTTGATGTACTTGCTAAAAATCTATAAATGATTTGTTGACGTGACATTTCGAGACTAAAAATAATTAATGGAATTTCATAATTTTTAACAATATTTTTTCCTATTGTTAATGAAAATGCTGTTTTTCCCATTGAAGGTCGACCAGCAACAATAATCAAATCTGATTTCTGAATTCCTTGTAAAATAGAGTCTAAATCTTTAAAAGAAGTAAGTAAACCGATTTCTTTATTGTCTTTAATTTTATTTTTCATTTCAAAAAAAACATCATTAACTATTTCTGCAATACTATATATTTTTTGCCCTTTATTTTGTTGATTTAATAAAAAAAGAGTTTTTTCAATTTCTTCTAAAATATTGTCTAATGTTAAAGATGTTGTGTAACCTAAAATAATAACTTGTTTTCCAAATTCAATTATTAATCTTCGTAAATATTTTTCATTAATTAATTGAATATATGTTTCTAGATCCGAAAAATTTTCAAAAGTACTAATTGTTGAAATAATACGTTCAATACCACCAATTTTTTTTAATCGACTTTTATCCTGTAAAGACGTAATTATGTTCGTTAAGTTAATTTTTTCAACATTTAATTCTTCAGTCAACTCAAGAATTGTTAAATAAATTAAACGATGGGGTTCGAAATAAAAACTTTCTATGTTAATTAAAGAATTAACAGTTTTAATTAAATTTGGATTTGTTAATAGAATATTTAGAACTGCTTGTTCTGCTAAAAAATTGTTTGGTAATTCAACAATTTTTGAGTTTTTAAAATTTTGTTTTTTCATGAATAATAAAATATTCGCGTAGTTTAAACTTATTAATATAAAAATGATTTTGATTTGCTTTTCATTTAATATTAATATAACATTATGATATATAAAAAAGAAGAAAAATTTTTTGTTTTCATTTAGCGTCCTTAGTTCAGTTGGTAGAACGCAGGTCTCCAAAATCTGGTGTCGAGGGTTCGAGTCCTTCAGGGCGCGTTAAAAGGTGGTTTAAAAATATAAAAATATAGAAACAAATTTTTCAATTAAATTTTATGGCAAAAAAGATTAAAGCATTTATTAAATTAGCTTTAGCTGCAGGTAAAGCAACACCCGCACCTCCTGTTGGTCCTGCATTAGGTCAACACGGTGTTAATATTGCAGGTTTTTGTAAAGAGTATAATGCAAAAACATCTGATAAAGATAAGGCGGGACTTATTATTCCTGTCAAAATTACTGTATATGAAGATCGTTCGTATTCATTTATTTTAAAATCTCCTCCAGCATCTGTTTTATTAGCTAAATATGCAAATATTAAGAAAGGTGCTGCTGAACCTAATCGTCAAACGGTAGGGAAAGTAACGTTAGATCAAGTAAAAGAAATTGCTAACCTAAAAATGAAGGATTTGAATACTGATAATGTAGATCAAGCTGTTTTAATTATTAAAGGAACAGCTAAAAACATGGGTATTGAAGTAGAAAACTAAAAATAAACCGAATATTAGATTATGAAAAAACAATCAAAACGTGTTGAACAATTAAAAACGTTAATAAAAGAAGATAGTTATTCTGTAACATCTGCTGTGAATTTATTAAAAGAATTAGGAACAGCAAAATTTGTTGAATCTGTGGAGGCTCATATTTCATTAAATATTGATCCGAAATACGCTAATCAACAATTACGAACAAGTTTAGTTTTACCCAATGGAACAGGAAATTCGATTAAAATTGCTGTTTTAACCGAAGCAGATTATGTCGATGAAGTTTTAAAAATGGGTGCTGATGTTGTTGGTTCAGATGATTTACTAGAAGAAATTGGAAATGGAAATTTAAATTTTGATTTATTAATTACGACTCCACAATTAATGCCCAAATTGGCAAAATTAGGACGTGCATTAGGACCTAAAGGACTTATGCCATCTCCAAAATCGGGTACAGTAACAACAGATTTAAAAGGTACCATCGATGAGTTTAAAAAAGGTAAATTAGAATATCGTGCAGATAAAACTGGGATTGTTCATTTAAATTTTGGAAAAGTTAGTTTTTCAGAACAACAATTACAAGAAAATTTAGTTGCGGTATTTGAGTCTATTGAAAAAAATAAACCTTCTGGTGTTAAAGGTCGCTATTTTAAATCTTTTAATATTTGTACCTCAATGAGTCCTTCAGTTAGGATTGAAATATCAAGTTTTAAAAAAGTATAAAACTTGTAAAAATCTTGTATTTCAATATATAATAGGATTTGTAAAATAGAAAATTATTTTTAATTTTTGAAATGCCTATCTTTCAACGAAGGCTTTTCGGCATAGTGTATTAGTATTATTTAAAAATGAATTAGAAAATGAGCGAAAAATTAACAAATATTATTGAACAATTAAAAACTTTAACATTATTAGAAGCCTCTGAATTAGTAACAGAAATTGAAAATGTTTTTGGTGTTGATACTTCAGTATCAGTTGCAGCAGCTGCAGCTGCTCCTGTTGTAGAAGCGGCTGTTGAAGAGAAAGATGAATTTGATGTAACCTTAACAACCGTTCCTGCTGATAAGAAAATTGCAATATTAAAAATTGTTAGAAATCTTACAGGTTTAGGTTTAAAAGAAGCTAAAGAAGTTGTAGATAATGTTCCTAAAGTTGTTAAAGAAGGTGCGACGAAAGACGAATCACAAAATATTAAAAAAGAATTAGAAGCAGCGGGAGCTACTGTTGAGATCAAGTAAAAATAATTAAAAAAAGAATTAAGTCAGAAATGACTTAATTTATTCTTTTGGATAAAGTTCACCCATTTTTTGACGCTTTTCTAAAGCATCAAAATCTGGTTTAATTGCAACAAATGCTTCCATTTTACTTTCAATTCCCAATAAAACTTCATAGATAATATCTAAAATATCTTCTACAAGAACAATTTGGCCTAATTTATCCGTTGGGACTACTGTACGAGTTGTTTCTGATGCGTTTTTAAACATATCTTCAAGATATAATAACATAGCAACAACATCAACTGAATCTGCTTCATAATCAATAACTAGGTTTGCTTCTAAAGCAACTTCTGATTTTTCAACTTCGTCTAATTGTTTAGTTACAATTTCAACAATAACATTGAACAATTCATCAAAGGTTAATGATTTAAGTTCCCAATTTTCTTTCCATCTTTTAAGAAATGCCATAATGGTTTAGTATATTCATCATTTGTTAACATCATTTAATTCACTCAAAAACTACAGTTTTTTAATAGTTCGTTGTTCTTCTGTTAAGTTATACTTTTTCAGTAAAGTATTGACGAAAAAATTAACATTTTATATAACTATTACTGTAAGCCTTTTACGGGATATAACGCAGCTTGGTAGCGTGTCTGCTTTGGGAGCAGAAAGTCGTAGGTTCGAATCCTACTATCCCGATTTTTAAAATTAATACTTTTACTTTTATAAAAGTAAAAGTATTAATTTTAGTTAGTTCTTTATATTTTCTAAAATTTTAGCGATAGCTTCTTTTAAATATCCTTCTGTTGTATCATCCATTTTTTTAGATGATCTAACTGCATCAAAGAATTTAGTATCTTTTGTAGTAATATATTCTTCTAATTCAGTAACAAAAGCTGAAACTTGTGTAACTTCTAACTCATCTAAGAATCCATTAGTACCTGCGTAAATAATTGCAACTTGTTGTTCAACACTTTTTGGCGAACTTGCAGGTTGTTTTAATAATTCACGTAATCTTTGCCCACGCGCTAATTGAGCTAAAGTAGCTTTATCTAAATCAGATGCAAATTGTGAAAATGCTTCTAATTCTGCGAATTGAGCTAATTCTAGTTTTAATTTTCCAGCAACTTGTTTCATTGCTTTAATTTGAGCTGCAGAGCCTACACGGGATACAGAGATACCGACATCAATTGCAGGTTTAATTCCTGAATTAAATAAATCGTTTGATAAGAAAATTTGCCCATCTGTAATTGAAATAACATTTGTTGGAATGTATGCAGATACATCACCAGCTTCTGTTTCAATAATTGGTAAAGCAGTCATACTACCACCACCTAAAGCTTTACTTAATTTGGCAGCTCTCTCTAATAAACGAGAATGTAAATAGAATACATCACCTGGGTAAGCTTCACGTCCTGGAGGACGACGTAATAATAATGACATTTGACGGTAAGCTTGCGCTTGTTTTGTTAAATCGTCATAAATTACTAATGTACTTCTTCCTTTGTACATGAAGTATTCAGCGATAGTTGCTGCTGTGTAAGGAGCTAAGTATTGTAACGTAGCTGGATCACTTGCATTAGCTGCAACAATAACGGTGTATCCTAACGCACCGTTTTCTTCTAAAGTTGTTACACATTGTGCTACTGTAGAAGCTTTTTGTCCAATAGCTGCATATACACAAATAACATTTTCTGTTTTTTGATTGATAATTGTATCTAAAGCAATTGATGTTTTTCCTGTTTGTCTGTCACCAATAATTAATTCACGTTGTCCACGTCCAATTGGAATCATAGCATCAATTGAAACAATTCCTGTTTGCATTGGTTCAGAAACGGATTCACGGCCAATAATTCCCGGAGCAGGAGATTCAATTAGACGAGATTCTGTTGTTGTAATATTACCTTTTCCATCAATTGGAACTACCAATCCATCAACAACACGCCCTAATAATTCTTCTCCAACATTAATTTGAGAAATTTTTCCAGTTGCGCGTACACTACTTCCTTGCTTAATGTTACGTCCAGTACCCATTAGTACAGCACCAACGTTACTTGTTTCTAAGTTTAAAGCAATTCCAATTGTTCCTTCGTCAAACTCTAAAAGTTCTCCGCATGCTACATTTTCTAAACCGAAAATACGTGCAATACCATCACCAACTTGTAAAACAATTCCAACATCTGCTGTTCTTGTAGTTGTCTCTGTGTATTCATTTAACTTATTTTCAACAAAATTTGTTAATTGACTAACGTTTCTCATATTACTGTAATATTTTTTATTAAAATTTGATTATTTGTTTTTAATCTGGAAGCAAAGCTTTTTATTTAGATTTTTAATATTCGTTAAATATCATTAAAGAATAAACTAAATTCTTTTAAAATGCTGGCATCAATTGCAGATGAGTTATATTCTAGAACTAATCCACCTAATAATTTAGGATTATAAGATACATTAAGAACAACTTCTTTTGATTGTGTTAAGTCTTTTAATGTTTTAAGTAACATAGAACCTGATTTTTCTTTTAAGATACTTGCAACAATAAGTTTAACGTTACTAGTGTTTTTAAATTTTGAAAGTAAACGTGCGAATTCATCACTTACTTCAGAAAGTAAAGATAAGTGGCTACGTTCTGTTAAAATTTTTAAGAACGATTTCATAGTTAATGTTAAACCAGGAAAAATACTTAAAAGAACATCTAATTTTTGTTGTTCTGCGTATGTGGGGTTCTTGAAGAAGCTATTCATCTTTTTTGATGAATTTAATACTGATTTGATTAATAAAAGCTCTTCTCCAATAATGTATACGTTTGGTGTAAAGTTATTTGTTTCGGATGAAGTAATTTTTGAAATTTCAAAAACTTTATTAGATCCTTTTTCCATATTTACATTTTGAAAAAGCGATTTAGCGTATGTTGTAACTACTTTTTTAGTTAAACTCATTTCTTAAATCCCCCTAATTTTGAAATAGTTACATCGATTAATTTTGATTGTTCGTCTTCAGATAAAAATAAAAATTTTCTTAAAATACGACTTGCAGTAATTAATACCATGTAACGTTGTAATGAAACAAAAGCTTTATTTTCAAAGTTTTTAATTAAATTTTCCGTTGTTGAAAAAGTATTTGTTAACCCTGTTTTAACTAATTTATATTTAGTATCAACAATAGCTACTTTATCCTGTTCATAAACATTTTTCCAAGATTGTAACCAGAATAAACTTTGTGTAAAACCTTTTTCAGCAAGGTAATAATAATTTGATGCGTTTACAACATCTTTTTGCGCATTTTCAATTGTCTGGATAATTTCCGTTTGTCGATTTTTTAATCCTACGCTAAAGGATGTTTTATTAGCATAAATTAAAATTCCGATTAATAAACCAATATTAATAACATTAGTTTCTAAGAAATTTGGATTTAATTGAAATAAAGCTTCTGCTTCTTCATTGTTTAATAAAAACGAGAAAAAGTTAAAATCCATAAATGAGTTAAATATTCAATTGTAATTAATAGTTAAGATTGGAATTTTTTAACAAAAAATTCATCTGTTAAAGACATTAAATCTTTAGTTACATTTGAAAAAATGTATGCAGATTTAATAGATAAATCTCCTTTTAACTTACTTAAAATTTTTGAATTAGCTTGTTGTGCTGATAAAACTTCAGCTTCAAAACTTGAATTCGTATATTCTTTTGTAAGCTTAATCTGACGATTCATTTCTCCAATTTCTTCTGTTAATAAACCGACACAATCTGTTAATTTTTCATAACCAAAAGTTAATAAAATCGTTGCTTTACGTAATGTGTAGTTAATAAATTCTGAACGTTCATCAAGTTGTTTAGAAATTGGGGAAAGAAATACATTTGTGGTAACAAAGGCTAAAATAGTGAATAAAATTGCTTCGGCAATAAAAGTTAAATCGAAGTCAAATAAACCACTATTAAGAAGTAATGTAATAGGGAAGTTCATAGTTGATCAAAAGTTTTCTTAAATAAAAGAGGAAAAGGTTTGGCAGTTTATTACCAAACCTAAAAGTTTTTATCCTAAGAATGGATTTGCAAATAAAATTGAAAGTGCAACTACTAAACCATAAATTGTTAAAGCTTCCATGAAGGCTAAAGATAATAAAAGAGTCCCTCTGATTTTTCCTTCAGCTTCAGGTTGACGAGCAATACCTTCAACAGCTTGACCAGCAGCGTTTCCTTGACCAATACCAGGTCCAATACCAGCAAAACCAACAGCAATAGCAGCAGCAATAACAGAAGCAGCAGATACAATAGAGTCTACCATAAGATAAAAAGTTTGAAAAAAGATTATTTCAAAGAATTAACAAATTTCAATGGGGTGTAATTTATTCGATTACTTCCCCTATATAAGCCGCAGCTAATGTAGCGAAAATTAAGGCTTGAAGACAACTTGCAAAAAGCCCTAACATCATTACAGGAAGGGGAATTAAAATTGGTACTAATGAACAAACAACAGTAACAGTTAATTCATCAGCAACAACATTCCCAAATAATCGGAAATTTAATGAAAGTGGTTTAGAAAAATCTTCAACGATATTTAATGGTAAAAAGAAAATAGCGGGTTTGATGTATCTTTTAAAGAAACCTAAACCTTTAATTTTTAAACCAGCGAAGAAATATGCAATTGAAGTTAAAATTGCTAAACACGCTGTTGTATTTATATCATTCGTAGGTGACGCTAATTCGCCTGAAGGAAGTTCAATTAATTTCCAAGGAATTAATGCACCGGCTACGTTTGAACCTAATACAAATAAGAAAATCGTAGCTACAAACGGTAAAAATTGTGAGTAGTAGGACGGTCCCATTTGTGATACAGCAATGCTTTTCACTAAATCATAAATTACCTCTAAGATATTTTGAGAATCTCCAGGTACTTTATTTAAGTCTCTTGTTCCTAAAACTAAAAACAAGCAAACAGCTGTTACAACAAGAGTTGAAACAAAAATTGTTTCTCCATGTAAGTGTAAACTTTCTGAAAAGTTAACATATAAATGAGATCCAACTTCGATTTTTGATAAAAGGAAGCTTTGCATATATGTATGTGGAATTATATATTTTAACAGCACTCATATTTTTTATTTTTTTAATAAAAATTTAAAAAGTAAGTGTTGTTAAATAATATCTAAAAGAATAAACAAATTTCATAAAACAATTTTGAGGTTTTAATTTACTTCTAAATCGCTTTGCCCAGCTAAAATTCTATTTACTAAGTAATTTAAAATAAAATTGATTGACGAACTTGAATCATCGTTTGCTGGAATTGGGTATGGAATTAAATCAGGGTTACAATTAGTATCAACAATACAAATTGTTGGAATTCCTAATCGTAAACATTCTTGAATTGCCAATGAATCTTTTAATTGATTTGTAAAAATTACTGCATCGGGTAATTCTGACATATTTTTGATTCCATTAAATAAACGTTTTAGTTTATCTAACTCTTTTCGAATTTTACTATATTCTTTTTTTGACATCTGATCCAAACTTCCGTCAAGTTCTTGACTTTCTAGCTCTTTTAACCTGTCTATACGTTTCTGAATTGTTGACCAATTTGTAAGCATACCACCAAGCCATCTATAGTTAATGTAATAACTATTAGCTCGTAATGCTTGTTTAGCAATAATCGAGGACGATAGCTTATTTGTTCCTACAAATAAAAATTTCCCTCCTTTTTCCGCTTTCTTCTGTAAAACGTTTCCTGCTAATCTTAGTAATTTTGAAGTTTTTACTAAATCAAAAATATGGTAACCATATTTTGCGTATAAAATATACGGGGCCATTTTTGGATTCCATTCATTGGGCTTATGACCGTAATGAACAGATGCCTTAACATATTGTTTGGCAATTTCTTTTTTATCAATTGTTTCACTCATTATTTATTGTAATTTTTTCTTTTTTTAATAAATAAAATTTTTAATTATATTGTTTGTTTATTTTTAAATAAATAAATGTTATCAAGATAACTTTTATAATTTAAAAAAGCAGAACCTGCTGGTATTAATCTACCAATAATAATACATTCTTTCAACCCTCGTAACCAATCTGTCGTTCCTTCAATAGCAGCTTTGGATAACATTCGTTTCGTTTCTTGGAAACCTGCCGCTGATAAAAACCCTTCTTTATTTAATGAAGAGTTAGTAGTAGACATTAAGATTGGTTCATATTTCGGTGTTTTTGTTTGAAATGTCAGATTATTTAATTTTAAAGCTTCATGAATTTCAGAAATTAATGATAAACGAATCAATTCACCAGGTATCAAAGGAGTATCACCGCTTTCTTTTATTAAAACTTTTGAAGTCATTTGACGAACAATAATTTCTATGTGTTTACTTGAAATATTTACGCCTTGTGACTGATAAATAGATTGAATGCTATTTACTAATAATAATTGAAATTTTGTTAATGCTTTTGTTACGCCTTCTTTTAAACCATCTAGTTCGGCATGATAATTAAAAAAGATTTGTAATAAGTCATGTACATCAATAATTCCTTCGGTCAGCGGTTCACCAAGATCAACAAAATTTCCAGGTTGCACTAAGGGATTTGAACTAATAGGTAATTCATATCGATTGATTGGATTTAAATATTCTAAAAAGATGTATTTTCCATTTTCAATTGGAAATGCAAAATATTCTTTATCAAAAAACTTTTTCGGTTTCGTCTTTAGAATTGATTTTTGTTCATTTAATGCGTCTAAATTTTTCCATGCTGTAAGTTGTCCGTTTTTATATTTATATAATGTCTTTTCCTCGATTACCTTGTTAACAGGAACCATTTTAGCTAATACATTGCTTTTTTCAGTCAACTTACTTAAATATTCTGAAGTAAAAATTTGTTTATCTTTTCCTTCCACCGCTGAAAAAATATTTGCTACATTTAGGTGTTTAAAAATTTTATTATCCCAAACAATTAAATTTTCTTTTTCTAAAACACTATGAATAACATCTAGAAATTGTTTTTCGCGTTTTAAAGGTTTTTTTGGTTCAAGTCCTTTTTCTACGTTAACACTATATTCACATGTTATTATCTTATTTACAATGGATTGATTAGCATTTTCATTAGCGTATGTACGTAAAACAACGCCAGGTTTATTTGCTAAAAAACATTTTATTTTGGGTCGTCTAGCTTCAATTAACTCTTCAATTTTAGGTAAACCTTGAACAATATCTTCTGTTTGTTGAGTGTAATTAACAAGTGAGGCTAAAACTTTATTTTCAAAAATAAAATCTCCTTGTTTATAGTTTAAAATGGTCCCCCTACTTAAAAAAATTGGTGTTGCATTTTGAAAAATCGTTTTGAAACCATCTTTTTTAACAAAAAAGCCAGAGCGACTAAACGTACTATTTGTATTCAACATATTTCCTGAGCGGACGACTCCTTTAGTCTGATTAAAGTTATCAAAATTATTTAATTGATCCGAATTTATTTTCCAGACATCTGAATCTGTAATTAAAAAAAGTGTTCTAATTTTTTGTGAAATTTTTTCTTTTATTGCATAAATTTCGCCTTGGAATTTTGAATGAATTTCTAAATAACCTAATATTGTTGACGCATCGATATATTGATAGTTTTTTGTTAATAAAGAAAATTGAATTTTACAGTTAGGAAATTGTTTTGAAAGAGCTGATAAATTTAGGAATATTTTTTTATTAATTGAAATACAATTATTTTGAAGTTCTACAATTCCACTAATAGGGCTAACAAGTTTTAAATTTGCAAAAGGTTTATTCTTTTTTAATTCTTTTGGAAATAAATATTTTGCTTCTTTTGGAATTGGGAAAATTTTTCCTGAAGCAATCCATAAAATACCATCGTCTTGATTCACTTTAATTTTACGTTGATCACGCATCATTTTTCGAACAAAAAGATTTTCAAATCTTATTTCTCCAGCCATTGTGGTAGAAATTGGTTTTAATTTACGTTGACCGGGAATTATGGATTGTGTTGAGTATTCCGAAATTAATTCATTTTTTCTTATAAAAGATGAATTTTTTACATATAGATACGATCCAATATCTAAAAAAATCTCTTTTTTAATTCCCTTCCAATTTATTAACGTTACGGTTGTCTCTTGCATTAATTTTAAGACTATCGTACCGTGGTTGGTACGATATAAAACCGTTTTTAATACATCAGGTAAAATTAACTTCCCAGAAAAGGGAGCTACTACTTGTTTTAAAGTTTCGCCTGTAAAAATACCTCCAGTATGAAATGTTCGCATTGTTAATTGTGTTCCTGGTTCACCAATTGATTGTGCTGCAATGATACCTACGGCTTCACCTAAAGCAATTGATTTTTTATGAGCAAGATCCCAACCATAACATTTTTGACATATAGATCCGTTTGATTTACATGTTAGAGCCGAACGAATGTTTAAGCTAATTGGTGCTACATTTTTTAAAGTAAATAAGGTTTCATTATCCAAAATATTATCACCTTCATAAATTGAATTATATGGTGATTCAATGTTTTTAACTGAAATCAATGTTCGACCAATAATATTTTTAACATTGGTGTTTTTATTAGGCTCATTAAAATTAACAAAACCTAAAACAGAAACAATCTCATCTATTTTATTTTTTAAAACAATACTACCTGCAGGAATTTCAAAATTTTCAAAATTTTCACTTATTTGTAAACGCGTAATAACAAATTCACTTTTATTATCTTTGTTACATTTTGAAAGAATAGTTGTGCCGTACTCAACTGTAATTAAATTAAGAAAATCATTTAAATCATTTAAAGGAGAAACTCCTCTATTTTTTAATTTTTGTTGAATCCATTGAGGGCTTTTTTTTGTAAAACAATTTTCTAATTCGAATTTATATATTAGTATATCTTTTAAATCCGAATTAATTTGGTTAATCGGCAGATTAATATACTTATGTTTCCTATTTTCAATCAAAAAAGAATATTTTATTTGAAGGCGATTCCATACTTTATAAATATCTACAGAAAAAATTGTTGAAATTTCATTTAAAAAAAACTTTTCATTTAATAAATCCTGACGATTAGAAGGAATTTCGATTAATAGTCGGGTATCATTTAATAAATCATTTGTTAAGAGCGGTTCATTATAGATATCATCTACTTCAAAACCAATTAAATTTAATTTATCAATAATTTCAGTAATTTTGAGATTTTTTAAATTTGCTTGTTTATTTAAATAATATAAAGAATATTCCATATTTTATATACATTTGCGTTGTTTTTATTTTTACTAAATAGTTTTAAAATGTTATTGGGCTTTCTGTAAAAAAAAGACCTGTTTCTTTTGAATAAAAAGTCATAAAGTTAAGAAAGTTAAACCACTCTTTTTCATTTTTAAAAATAAAAATAGCTTTCAATAAAAATGGTTTCCCTTTTTTAAAAATAGTTAAAATTTCCTTTGTTTTCATTTCTTTATTATCCCACAATAAATACATACTATTAAGATTTTGTGTTTTAGTTAAATTAAAAATTTCGGGAAAAATAAACAAAAACGTTGCTGTACCTGTTTTTCCATTAACAGATTTTGTTAATTTTATTACGGGTAAGGTTTTTTCAGGAATACCTTTAATAAATTGAATTTGAACACACATTAGTTTTTAACAAGACACATAAATATTTTTTGAGAAACTGGGATGGGAGGACTCGAACCTACGAATGACAGAGTCAAAGTCTGTTGCCTTACCACTTGGCGACACCCCAATTTTAAAAGAATAAAAATTCTCTTAAAAAGAAAAAAGATTTGGGCAAGGAGGGATTCGAACCCCCGACACCGTAGTTCGTAGCCACGTGCTCTAGCCTCTGAGCTACACGCCCTTTTAACATCATTATATAACGAATATTGATATAATTTCAATTTTATATTAAAAAATTTAATATTAATTCCAAGAAAACTATGAGAAAAAATTTTGCACTTCTTAAAAATTTAGAAGAAAATTTTCAAGCAATAAATGATATTGATGACGCAGTTAAAATAACATTAGGTCCAACAGGTAAAAATGGCATCGTAACAGTATTTGATACAACTAAGAAATTTGATTTAAAAGTTATTACTTCTGGTTCTGCTCTTATAAAGGCTTTATCATTTGACAGTGCTTCTGCAAATGTAATTCTTGAGCTGGTTAGACAAGCCGCAGTAAAAACTTTCACTATTTCTGGTGACGGTTCTACCACAACGATATTATTCTCGTGTCAGTTATTAAAAACTTCTTTACGTTTTTTAACAAATGGATATAATTGTGTTTTTTTAAGCAACGGATTAAAAAAGTTATCGTACTTTTTAATGGATAAAATTGTTGAATTATCTCTTCCTATTTCACAAAAGAAAGAAATAATAGGTGTTCTACGTACTGCACTTGGCCGTAAAGTTAATCCAGAATTATTTGAATTATTAACAAAATCTGTTGACCATATAAGTCGTGACGGCCTAATTTTGGTGGAAGAAAATATTTCAATGAATAATGAAATAGAGGTGGTTCAAGGAATTGAGTTAGATCGTGGCTTTGCTTCCTCGTATTTTGTAAATGATGTGAAAAATTTTGAAGTAACTTATGAAAATCCTTATGTATTAATTACAAATCAGCCTATAAATTCTATTAATCAAATAAAAGATATTATTGAATTTGTAAAAGAAAATAATCGTGCTTTAGTTATCGTAGCTGAAGAAATTAATAAAAATATTATTTCCACATTAGTTTTAAATAATATTCAAAAAAAATTAAAAGTAGTTGTAGTTCGCTATAGCGCTATTAAATTTATGAAAACAGGTATTTTAGAAGATTTAGCTACATTAACTCACGCTAAATATTCATTATCCGCTTTAAAAGAAAACTATTATCCTCTAACTGTAAACGATTTAGGGCAAGCAGAAAAAATTATTGTTAAAAAAGATAAAAGCACATTTATTATTTCGAAATTTTCAAAATTGATTGCAAAAAGACGAATCAATGAACTAAATCGTGAACTTTTGACCAGTGAAACAGAGTATGAAAAAAGTTTATTTAAAACAAGAATTGCAAGATTATCAGGGCAAATTGCAAAAATTAAAATTGGTTTATCAAATCAATATGAAGCAGAAGAGCAGCGTCAAAAGGTTGAAAACGCCATGAATACAATTAAATCTTCTTTAGAGGAAGGTATTCTACCTGGAGGTGGTTACAGTTACTTAACTTTACGTAATTTTGTTGCAAATTGGAGTTCCGTGAATTTAGTTGGTGATGAGTTCTTTGCAAGCCAAATTATAATGGAAGCATTAGCACGTCCAAATAAAGAATTATTTGTAAATGCGAATACGAATCGATTTAAAATTTCACAAGAATTAATAAAATTGGGACATCCATTTGGATATGATTTAAGTAATCAGAAAATTGTAAATACATTAAAAACAGGTTTAGTCGACTCGACAAAAACAGTACGTGGAATAATTTGGAACTCTATAAGTGTGGTTTCAACAATTATCACTAGTGAATAAAAAGTATAATTACTTCTAAAATATTTTAGAAGTAATTATGTTTTATCATTTAACATTTTGTATATTAAGTGGCGAACTGTATCTGTAGGATAAGCACCGCTATTAATATATTTATATAAAGTTTGCTTATCAAAATTTATAACTTTTCTTAACGGATCATAATATCCAAGATCTGCAATTGCACGCCCATCTCTCTTAGAAAGATTTTCCATTAATACAAGACGGTAAAACGGTTTACGTTTACGTCCTGCTCTTTTTAATCTAATTTTTAACATAATTTGAACAAATTAAAATTCTAAACTATCTCTAGTATAACAAATTAAAACTATTTTATTCTAGTTTTAGCTAATTAATCTGGAAGTTCTAATTCGGTAACAAGAGCTTTTTCTGCTTCTTCTAGAATTACAATTAACATATTTGTTGCTTTTACGCAGAAGTATATAAGAGAATTTAAAGACTCCAACGCAATAATTCCTGAAATTTCAACTGATGATCGTTCAAATTTTATTGTTGGTAAAATTCGGGACCAAAATGCAAAATAAGGACCCGTTAGAACATGAAAAACCGAGAAAGGCCAAACATACGGATTTATCATTGGCAACCATTCAAAAGTCATTTTTGAATAACATAACACTTTATAAAATTTTACAAAAATGTATAAATATGAAACGCCGTTTAATAAAAACACAGAAATTGTGTGTAATATAGAGACTGTCAACTCATTCTTATAAATGGAACTAACCCATGGATTTAAATTATTAAAAATTTCAAAATTAACCATTTTTCTTTTTTTGAACTAAAAAATGAAAAATATACTATTAAAATTAATAGTATATTTTACCGCCACCCCATTTTTCTGCAACAATTTTTGGTTGCACTAAAACGTGACCAGCAATTGCGAATAAATCATCTTCTGTTAAAGTACGCATTTTAGGGAAAATATCTGCACTCTTAATGCTAGGATGAATTTCTGCGATTGATTCTAAACCATCAAATGTTGTAGGATTTTTCATATAATCAACTAAACCTTCAACAGTATTTCGAGTAGGTGTTGCAAGACTTAAAGCTTCTGTATCTAATCCAACATTTGGATTTGTTTTTGTAATTCCACCAGTATGACACACACTACATGTACTTAAGAATAAACGTTTACCACGTTTAACTTGTTCAGGAGATAATGTAACAGATTTTGTCGAATTTAATGCAATTGTACGTGTTGCATCATCAAGTTCAATTGCTGATGACGATGAAATTACAAAACTAAATGCTGTTGTAAATCCAATAATTGCTGTTAAGCTAGATTTTAATAACTTTTTCATAAAAAATTAAGATAGTTGTTTACAAATGTTTATCATTATATACCACAACAAGCTATTATAAAATATTTATTACTTATATCCTATTAAATATTAATAAATCTTTTAAAATACTGACTTTGCTTTAAATTTGTTTACAAAGTTATATAATAACATTCAGTATGTTAAATTAATATTTAACTAGTTTAAAATTTGAAATACTTTAATGAACGAAAAAAAAGAACAGACAAATTTTGAAATCAATAAAGTTATTAATCAACCTTATAAATACGGTTTTCAAACAGAAATTGAAATGGAAAAATTTCCAGCTGGTTTGAATGAGGATATTATTAGATTAATTTCTATCAAAAAAGAAGAATCCGAGAATTTATTAAATTTTCGTTTAAAAGCTTTTCGCAAATGGAAAAAGATGACATTTCCAGAATGGGCTAATTTAGAAATTAAAGATATTAATTATCAAGATATCATTTATTATTCAGTACCAAAACAAAAAAAGAAATTAGAATCATTAGATGATGTTGACCCTGAAATTTTAAGAGCATTTGAAAAATTAGGAATTTCTTTAGATGAGCAAAAGAAATTATCCAATGTCGCTGTTGATGCGGTTTTTGATAGTGTATCGATTGCTACTACTTATAAAGAAAAATTAGCAAAATCTGGAGTTATTTTTTGTTCTATTTCTGAAGCTATTGAGTTTTATCCAGATTTAGTTTACAAATTTTTAGGTACTGTAGTTTCATCGGGGGATAATTTTTTTGCAAGTTTAAATTCTGCTGTATTTAGTGATGGCTCGTTTTGCTATATTCCTCAAAATATTGAATGCCCTTTAGAATTATCTACATACTTTAGAATTAATGATAAAGATTCTGGCCAATTTGAAAGAACCTTAATTATTGCTGAGAAAAATAGTTCGGTTAATTATTTAGAAGGTTGTACTGCACCACAATTTAGTGAAAATCAATTACACGCAGCAATTGTTGAATTAATTGCTTTTGATAATGCAAAAATTAAATATTCAACTGTTCAAAATTGGTATAGTGGCGATGAAAACGGTAAAGGTGGAATTTATAATTTTGTAACAAAGCGCGGTTTATGTATTGGAAAAAATTCTAATATCTCATGGACTCAAGTTGAAACAGGATCATCTATAACTTGGAAGTATCCTAGTTGTTTATTAGTCGGGAATAATTCAAGTGGTGAATTTTATTCTGTAGCGTTAACAAATAATTTTCAACAAGCTGATACTGGAACTAAAATGATACATTTAGGTAAAAAAACAAAGAGTAAAATCATTTCAAAAGGTATCTCTTGTGGAAATTCGAAAAATGCATACAGAGGACTTGTTAAAATTGGGTCAAATGCTGATTCGTCAAGAAATTTTTCGCAATGTGACTCATTTTTAATTGGTTCATCTTCGTCTGCTTGCACTTATCCTTACTTAGATGTCTGGAATTCAAATAGTATTGTCGAGCATGAAGCGAAAATTTCAAAAGTAAGTGAAGAACAACTTTTTTATTTAGTTCAAAGAGGTATTAGCGTTGAAAATGCTGTTAGTTTATTAATTAGTGGGTTTTGTAAAGATGTTTTTACTATGTTGCCCATGGAGTTTGCAACTGAAGCAGACAAATTACTTTCATTAAAATTAGAAGGAACAGTAGGTTAAAGTTTATGAATACAATTTTAAAATTAGATAAATTAAAAGCATCCATTGAGAATAAATTAATAATTAATGAATTTAATTTAAATGTAAATGAAGGGGAAATACATGTAATTATGGGTCCCAATGGGTCAGGAAAAAGTACGCTTTCTAAAGTTTTAGCCGGTCACCCATCATATGAAGTTAAAAGTGGGAGCATTGAGTTCCAAAATCAAAATTTATTGGAACTATCACCCGAAGAGAGATCACACGAAGGGCTCTTTTTAGCATTCCAATACCCTCTTGAAATAGCTGGAGTTACTAATTACGATTTTTTACGAATTGCCTATAATGAGAAACAAAAATATCTAAAAAAACCCGAATTAGATCCGCTCGAATTTATGACCTTAGTTCAATCATTATTAACTAAATTAAAAATGCGCAATGAGTTCTTGAATCGAAATTTAAATGAGGGATTTTCTGGAGGAGAAAAAAAAAGAAACGAAATCTTACAAATGTTATTATTGAATCCTAAATTAGTAATTCTTGATGAAATTGATTCTGGATTGGATATTGATGCGTTAAAAATTATTTGTGAAAGTATTACTACGAACCTACATAAATCTAGTTCACTCGTAGTTATTACGCATTACCCTCGAATTTTAGAATATTTAAAACCGACCTTTGTTCATATTATGATTGAAGGCCAAATTGTAAAAACGGGAGGCTACGAGCTTATTGAACAATTAGAAGAATCAGGTTATAGTCAATTTTTAAATTAATTACCCCCAAGGGAATTCGAATCCCTGTTACCTCCGTGAAAGGGAAGTGTCCTAGGCCACTAGACGATGGGGGCTGTATATAATATATTAAATATATAAACAAGAACAATTATAAATAATTTTACTTTACCTGTCAACTACTTAAATTTTGAACAAAAAATAGTTTTTTTTGTATGATATAAGTTATAAGTTGAAAAATAAATCTCATTTGGTAACTTTATTCTATTTCTTGGTAAAAAGTTATTATACAAATAAAAAAATGTGTACAGAATTATTTTTAGCAGTTTTATACTTTGGTACGATTTTAGCCGTTAACTTTTTTTTGTTTAAATTATTACAAACTTATACTAAGAACATAATATATCTTCTAAAAGTACAAAATATTTTTAAACAAAAACGTCCCAAAAATCTTGGTGGTTTTATTTTATTACATTTGTATAGTAAAAAGAATAATAAAAACGTTAGTTTATTAAATTTATTAAATCGTTATTCTACAAATGAGGATTTGTTGACTATCGGTAATACTTATTCTTTTTTATTAGATAACAGTAAACAACAAAAATCCATAAAAGATTTAAATAATTTTTATTTAGAATTGTTAGAAAATCAATATCTTTCAAAAGACTTGGAATTATTACAAACCCAGCTTTGATTTAAAGGTAAATGGATCTCCTGGGAATCGAACCCAGAACTTGTCGGTTAAAAGCCGAATACTCTACCATTGAGTTAGAGATCCGTATAAATTGATATAAATAATCATAGGATACAAATAGAGTATATTAAAATATTAATAATATTACAAAGAATTTTATTTGTATTCAATTAAGAGTGTATTAAATGATGCAAAAATCAGGAGAATTTGATTAGATGAACACAACTGTAATTACTCAATTATTAACTATCGGTGTTATTGTTGCTATGGGACCTGCAGTTATCGCTTTCTTAGCTTATAAAAAAGCATTGTAATACTGTTCAGTTAAGGTTTTAAAAGGTTACAAAAAATAAATACGTTTCAAAACATATTTATAGAGATTTAAGAAAGGAATAATTTATTTTTAAGAAAAAATTAAAAAAACATGGCTTTACCTTGGTATCGTGTTCATACTGTAGTATTGAATGACCCAGGACGCTTAATTGCAGTTCACTTAATGCATACAGCATTAGTATCTGGATGGGCTGGTTCTATGGCTCTTTATGAATTAGCTATTTTTGACCCATCAGATGCAGTACTAAACCCGATGTGGCGTCAAGGAATGTTCGTTATGCCATTCATGGCACGTTTAGGGATTACAGAATCTTGGGGTGGATGGACAATTACTGGAGAAAGTTCAAGTACACCAGGTATTTGGAGTTTTGAAGGTGTTGCTTTAACACATATTATTTTATCTGGATTATTATTCTTAGCTGCTATTTGGCACTGGGTTTATTGGGATTTAGATTTATTCCAAGATCCTCGTACTGGTGAACCTGCTTTAGATTTACCTAAGATCTTTGGTATTCATTTATTATTATCTGGATTCCTTTGTTTTGGATTTGGAGCTTTCCATGTTACTGGTTTATTTGGACCAGGAATTTGGGTTTCAGATGCGTTTGGTTTAACAGGACGTGTTCAACCAGTTGCACCCGCTTGGGGACCAGAAGGATTTAATCCATTTAATCCAGCAGGAGTAGCATCACATCATATTGCTGCGGGTACTTTAGGTATTATTGCAGGTATTTTCCATTTAACAGTAAGACCTCCGCAACGTCTATACCGTGCTTTACGAATGGGTAATATTGAAACTGTATTATCTAGTAGTATTTCAGCAGTTTTCTTTGCTGCTTTTATTACTTCTGGTACTATGTGGTACGGTTCGGCAACAACACCGATCGAATTGTTTGGTCCTACTCGTTACCAATGGGATAGTGGTTATTTCCAACAAGAAATTGAAAGACGTGTTGAAGTATCAGTTGCACAAGGTGTTTCTGAAACAGAGGCTTGGTCACAAATTCCGGATAAATTAGCTTTCTACGATTATATTGGAAACAATCCTGCTAAAGGAGGTTTATTCCGTTCAGGGCCTATGAATAAAGGTGATGGTATTGCTGAAGCTTGGTTAGGACATCCAATTTTCCGTGATCGTGAAGGAAGAGAATTAACTGTACGTAGAATGCCAGCATTCTTCGAAACATTCCCAGTTATTTTAGTTGATAAAGACGGTATTATTCGTGCTGATATTCCTTTTAGAAGAGCTGAATCTAAATATAGTATTGAACAAGTAGGTGTTACTGTAAACTTCTACGGTGGTAAATTAAATGGTCAATCATTTAAAGATGCTCCGACTGTTAAGAAATTTGCTCGTAAAGCTCAATTAGGGGAAGTTTTTGAATTTGATAGAACAAGTTTAGAATCGGATGGTGTATTCAGAAGTAGTCCACGTGGTTGGTATACTTTTGGTCATGCTAATTTTGCCTTATTATTCTTCTTTGGTCATTTATGGCATGGTGCTCGAACGATCTTCAGAGACGTATTTACTGGTATTGGACCAGAAGTTACTGAACAAGTTGAATTTGGTGCATTTAGAAAAATTGGTGATAAAACAACTCCTCGTAAAGGAAGTGTTTAAATTAAATCTTTTAGATTCTAAAATACATTTTCACAAAAATAAAATATTAATAAAATTAATATTTTATTTTGCTTATTAACATAAAATTACTTCTTGGATTTATATGGAAGCTTTAGTTTATACTTTTTTATTAATTAGTACTTTATTAGTACTATTTTTCTCAGTTTTCTTCCGCGAATCTCCTAAAATTATTAGATCTTAGGTTTTTGTTTTGAATTATGAGCGTTAGTCATCGTCTTCTTCGAATGGATCTATAAGTGTATCTGAACCAGGTCCAAATGAACTGTAGATTGTTAGTAATGTAACACCAATAGTAAGAGACGCGATTCCAAATGCAAGTAAGGCAGTATCAAAATTCATAATATTTTTTAATCTTTTATGTTAGGTAATTTTAACGAATTATATTAACAGGAATTCTTTTGAAGTTCATCTTTATTTAAATTGTACACAAATAAATTTGCTATGGCATTAAAAACACGTTTAGGTGAAATTCTTAAGCCGTTAAATATCGAATACGGTAAAGTAGCACCGAGTTGGGGTACAACACCAATTATGGGCCTTTTTATGGGCTTATTTCTAGTATTTTTACTTATTATTCTTCAAATTTACAATTCATCATTAATTTTAGAAAATGTTGATGTAGATTGGAGTGCATTAGAAAGTTAAAAAAAATAAGGGAGGTATCATTTAAAAATGATATCTCCCTTATTTTTTTATTATCTTTATAAAGTTTCAACTTCGTTTGTAGCAAAATTATTCGTATTTGTACCACTGTAATTTACAGACTCAAATCGGATAACTACGGGGTAACGAATTGCTTCGTTTTTTTCAACACTTACTACAGTTCCAATTTTATTGTACCAATAAGATTCTTTTCTAAGAATTCGTACTTTAGCACCTTTCTCTACCATAATTGTGGTTTTTAATTTATTTTTATTATTTATAGTACTTATTTTAATTTATTTTTGATGTTAAACCTAAATAAATTTGTAATTAGGAAATTTCATACTTCAAATTCTTGTTTTTAAATAATTGTTGAATTATCATAGGTAATAATAAAACAATTTATTGAGGAGTTTTTTCGCATATTCAAAATAATTAAAATTTAATTAAAAATATAAATATATTGGTTATGAATAATTCTATTTTTTTACTTACAGACGTAAATCTTAATGAAACATTAGGGGAAAATACAACTATTTTAATAGCAGTTGTTGTGGGGTTAGTTTTGTTACTTGGTTTAGCAGATCGAGGCTTATCAATTTTTGAAAAAGTTTGGGATAGCTTATCTGAAAAAATATACAATCCTTCCGGCGATTCTGGTGATCCATTTGCAGAATTTACAGGTTTAGATCAAAGTGTTATACAAGTTGTAGATGAAACTGGTGTAAAGTTTGAAGATGTTGCTGGAAATGAAGAGGCTAAAGAAGAATTAAAAGAAGTAGTTCGATTCTTAAAAGATCCGGATAAGTTTTCAAAATTAGGTGCAGCGGTACCAAAAGGTGTTTTATTAGGAGGTCCTCCCGGGACCGGGAAAACGTTGTTAGCAAAAGCCATTGCAGGTGAAGCAGGAACACCGTTTTTAAAAGTTTCTGGTTCACAGTTTGTTGAACTATTAGTTGGGGTTGGTGCAGCACGTGTTCGTGAATTATTTGAAAAAGCAAGATCTTTAAAACCTTCAATTATTTTCATCGATGAAATAGATTCCATAGCTCGTGCGCGTTCAGGAAACAATAACATGGGTGGCGGTAATGACGAACGTGAGCAAACTTTAAATCAAATTTTAACAGAAATGGATGGGTTTGATTCAGATAGTGGAATTGTAGTTATTGCAGCAAGTAATAGAATTGACATTTTAGATCCTGCTATTAAACGTGCAGGACGTTTTGATAGACAAATTACAATTAATAATCCAAATTTAAAAGAGCGTCAATCAATTTTAAAAGTTCATGCTCGTGGTAAAAAATTAGATTCATCTGTTTCAATTGCTCAAATTGCTCAACGAACAATCGGATTCTCTGGTGCTGATTTAGCAAATTTATTAAATGAAGCTGCAATTTTAGCAACACGTTTAAAGAAAACTACGATTACAATGGCGGAAATTAACCAAAGTGTTGACCGTATTGTTATTGGTTTAGAAGGAAAACAGGTTATGCGTGTTAAAGCTCGACAATTAACTGCTTTCCATGAAATGGGGCATGCGTTTGTTGGGAGTTTAATTAATGAAAACGATGGAATTGAGAAATTAACTTTAGTACCACGTGGAAATACGCAAGGAACTACTTGGACTATACCGTCGGCAAGTCAATATAATTCGCGTAGAGCGTTTGTAAATCAAGTTTTAATTGCTATTGCAGGACGTGCTGCAGAAGAAATTGTTAGTGGGGTTGGAGAATGTACAGTTGGTTCTCAACAAGATTTAAATCAAATGACTCGTACTATTAGAACAATGGTTCTACGTTATGCTATGGCACGTTTACAAGAATTAAAACAACAGGCTCAACAACGTAATTTATTTTTCTTAGGTAGTGATGTTAAACAAGAACTAAATAATATCATTGATAATTTTACTACGAATTTTATGGATATTACTTATAATGAAGTTGTTTCTTTCTTAGAAGTCGTTCGTCCAGGAGGTGAACGTTTAGTTGATCAATTATTAGTTTCTGAAGAATTAACTGGAAGCGATTTACGCGCAATGGCTCGTGAATATATTTCAAAATTAGGTTCGTTAGAAGTTTTATATACAACAAGACAATCTACACTATTTGATATCATGGCACCAGAATTGAAAAAATCAATAATTGAAGTGGAAAATGAAGTTGAATTAATTAAAGAAGAATTAATTAATAAATAATTATTTATTAATTAATAAGAATAAAAGAGGGGGAAGATGATATTATTCATCTTCCCCCTCTTTTACGTTTATTAAAATTTTGGAAATACTAAAGGATCTGGATAAACAAAATTAATAAATAAAATAAAGATTGTTGTAAAGGATAACCAAGCTGTCATAAGGACTGGAGCTGTAGAAAGGTATTTTTGTAAGTCTTTATTCATAATAAAAAATTTTAAATTAAATGTTATAAATTAACGAGGAGAAACTGTAACGTCATCATCATCAGCTAATAAATCGCCAGATGTAAATTCTTTCCAAGCATCGATAGGCCATAAGAAACCAGAATTCATTATTTTGATTGCTACAGGAACATCAATAATGATTTCGTTTTCAAAAGGATTCTTTTGTGTACTCGCGTAACGTAAATATTTTCTACCAACCCAACCAATCCAACCAGTAATGTATAAGAACATTATTCCTGGAATGACAAATTCATTAGCACGGTCCCACTGACCTGTTGCAATAATTCGAGGTAAACCCTCTTTACCGCAAAGTAAACCAGACTCTCCATAACGCGTAAATCGAGCTTTAGTGGCGTCCATCTCTTTGTTTAAGAATTGAGCCTCTTTACTTTCAGGAGTGTATAATTTTAAGCGATTTTCTAATTTTTTTAACGCCCCTTTTTGTCGTTTTGCAAATGCAGGTGATGTTTTACATGGTGTTAAATTTTCAAATGCAGCGTTAGCGGGTTGAATATCGGATGTTATTAAACAAAAAGAAACTACACTTAAAGTAATAAATTTAGAGACTAATACTTGAATATTTAATTTCATAAATATATTTAAAAATTAATTTTGTATGCTAGTAGATTATATACATATATTATACAACAAAATTATATTGATCGGGACTGACGGGACTCGAACCCGCAACTTCCGCCGTGACAGGGCGGTGCTCTAACCAATTGAACTACAGTCCCTAAATTTAAGGTTTAACATAGGAGAGAGAGGGATTCGAACCCTCGGTATGGAAAACCATACAATAGATTAGCAATCTAACGCGATAGACCACTCTGCCATCTCTCCGTTTCGATTGTTAAAAATATGGCTTTGGCTGGATTCGAACCTGCGACCTAGGGCTTATGAGTCCCCCACTCTAACCAACTGAGCTACAAAGCCATATTCTATACAATCAAATTATATTAAACAATACTCGAAGATGCAAATCTTATACTTTTTAGAATAAACCTAAAGTAATTGCTTTATCAATTGGCATTGCCGCTCCAATTCCTAACCAAATTGCTGTAACTGTTCCAATAAAGAAGACAGTCATTGCTACTGGACGACGGAAAGGATTTTGGAATTTATTAACGTTTTCAATAAAAGGAACTGTTAATAATCCAGCAGGTACTGCAGCCATTGAAAGAACCCCTAATAACTTGTTTGGTAATACACGTAATAAATTAAATGTAGGGAAGAAATACCATTCAGGTAAAATTTCTAATGGTGTCGCAAATGGATTTGCTGGCTCTCCAAAACCTGACGGTTCTAATACAGAAAGACCAATAACGATAGCAAAAGTACCGAAAATAACAACAGGGAAAATGTATAAAAGATCATTAGGCCAAGCAGGTTCACCATAATAGTTGTGTCCCATACCTTTTGCTAATTTTGCACGTAATTTAGGATCCGATAAATCGGGTTTTTTAATAACTGACATAATATAATTTTGACGTATTAGTTTATATTTTATAACGGACCTGAGATCCCTTGTTTACGAATCATTAGGAAGTGAGCTAACATTAAAACAGCTGTAATTAATGGTAAAACAAACGTATGTAAACTATAAAAACGTGTTAACGTTCCTTGTCCTACACTTGTACCACCTCTTAAAAGTTCAACTAATTTACTTCCGACAACTGGAATTGCATCTGGAACACCAGTTACAATTTTACAAGCCCAGTAACCAATTTGGTCCCAAGGTAAAGAATAACCAGTAACACCAAAAGATACTGTTACAGAAGCTAAAATTACACCAGTAACCCATGTTAATTCACGTGGTTTTTTAAATCCACCTGTTAAATAAACTCTGAATACATGTAAAATCATCATTAAAACCATCATACTTGCGGACCAACGATGAATTGAACGGATTAACCACCCAAAATTTACTTGAGTCATCATGTATTCTACAGATGCAAAAGCATCTGCAACAGAAGGTCTATAATAGAATGTCATTGCAAAACCTGTTGCAACTTGAACTAAAAAACAAACGAAAGTAATTCCACCTAAGCAGTAAAAAATATTTACATGTGGTGGAACGTACTTACTTGAAATATCATCTGCAATGGCTTGGATTTCAAGACGTTCTTGGAACCAATTATATACTTTTCCCATTAAACTTTTTTAACTAAAATTTTTTCACACTTAAGCACAACAAAAAAAATTAATTTTTATCCAGCGTTTGCAGGGTTACGAGAAGAATCACTTGATAATAAACCAAAAATTGCGATTGTAATAAAGAAAAATGCCGTTGCATAAACAAGTAATTTTAAAGCTAACATAATGCTATTTTAATAAGTTTAATTGATAATAAATGCCTTTTAGGGCGATTCAATTTGGCTGTGTAAAGGTTCTATAAATCTAGTAAATATTATAAGTTAAAAAGACTCTGAGTAAAAAATTTATTAAAAAAGAGAAATTATAGGTTGTTTATCAATCTTCTAATAATCTCTCTTTGACGAATTAAAATCCAACAAAAAGAAAATGATATAAAAATTAGCAAAACTTGGCTGAAAAGTAAAATAGGATCTAATCTCCAACCATGGATTACAATAATTGAGCTGTATACAATTCCTAATGTTGTAATAAAAATATCCCAATCTGTTGCCAAATCAGAGTTAATAAATCTTAAACTGTATAAAATAATCATTACAACAGCGAAAATAGCTCCAAGAAGGAGGGCTGGTTCAACAATCACGTTTATCATCGATTACCCCTCACGAGAAAGAGGATCTAAACGACTTACTAAAATTAAAGCGGCAGCAATGGGAACAATAACTACAAAAGTTCCTAAAAAGATGCTGCTGATGAAACCTGATAAAGATGCTGTCATATTTTTACCTTAAAGTATATTAAATATTTAAATTAGAAAATGGTCATTTATAATGATTGGTTAGTAGATGCAAATTCATTGTCTTCTGTTAGAAATAACATACAATGACATTCTTTTCTTTCACGCATGGGTACACACGGGCAATTCCAATAAGCTAAACTAACTTCATCTTCTTTGTTGTCGTAGTAACGACAGGGACACAAGGGAGCCCCAAATGTTTCTTTGTTTTTTGATAAACCTTGAATTACTGAATCAGTTACATCTACATCACTACAAAAAAATGTGTTCGTGGATTTTGCATAACTTTCAGCAAATTGTCGCATAAATTCAACAATTTTTGGATTCGTTTCCATATTTATAAAGATGTCTTAAGATTAAATGAAAAGTTATTATTTATGGATAAACAATAAACTTTTACTATAATATAGATAAACGTTATACATATATAGCAAAGAGGTCGATAATGATTGCTCCTTACTTCCCATCTATTTTAGTTCCAATCGTTGGTATTTTTTTACCTGGAATTGCAATGGCTACATTATTTATCTATATTGAAAAAGACAGTGTTGAATAAATATTCAACACTTACTTTTTTTCTTTTTAATTTATTCCTAATACTTATAATGATGATCCTAATCCAGAGTAAGATCCGTATAAGAAAACTGCAGCTACACTGAATACGGCTACGCCACCTACAAGTGCAATCAACCAAAGAGGAATACGTCTATTTGTATCTGCCATAAATAAGGTTTTAATTATAAATAAATTTTTTGGGTGTAAATCTAGTTAAAGAAGTAACTTGAAAATAATACTGCTAATACAAAAATAAGTAATAGACCCCAGTATAGCGATGTTCTGTTTAATTCAACAGCTTGAGCATTAGGATTTGGTCCTGTCATATCTAGATACCTCGTCTTATTAACGTTGAATAAATTGCATTGAAACAATTGAACCTAAGAAAAATACTGTAGGTACTGCTAAACCGTGGATTGCTAACCAACGGAATGTAAAAATAGGGTATGCAACAGATCTGTTGTAATTTTTGTTCATATAATTAAATACTGATTAAATCTATTTATTGTAAAGAATTGTTTAAGATCTATTTATTATTTTAAATCTTCAAGTTCTTGGTTTGCATTGAAACGTTCGTTTGCTAATGGAACTTGTTGACGATCTTGAGTAAAGTATTCGTCAGGTCTTGGTGTTCCAAACACATCGTATGCTAAACCTGTACTAATAAATAACCAACCTGATAAGAATAGAGTTGGAATAGTAATACTATGAATAATCCAATATCTAATGCTTGTTAAAATATCCGTAAATGGGCGTTCCCCTGTAGATCCACCAGACATGTTTTCACTAAAATTTTATAGTAAAAATCTTCTTTTGTCACTCCTTAACTCTCTATTATATAGAGGAAGTTTTTTTAATTGTTTTTGTAAAGGTAAAACCGGATTTTTTTAAACATCTTAAAGCGGGCAGAGAGAATCGAACTCTCATAATCAGCTTGGAAGGCTGAAGTTTTACCACTAAACTATGCCCGCTACATTAAATGATAAGCAAAATAGTTTATTGCTTGTACCTAATTGCCTAAATAACTAGATTTTCTAGGGGGACGTTTAAAAAGTTGGATAAATTTATTGCTTTTTTTTCAATTTCTGCAGGATTTAATAAGAATTGAGCAGGGAACAGGGGTATTTCTCTTCTGTCTTTTAAAACTAATAAAATATTACAACGAGGGTTTAATCCTTGTTTGATTAAGAATTTTAAATTTTTAATGTTTTTAAATTCATAAGATAAAAATACTGTGCGATTTTTACCTGGAAATCCTAATCTTATAATTCTAACTAGTTCATCCGTCTTTGAAAATTCATTATATCCGCTTCCAATATTCCAAAAAATAGTTAAAGTTAGATAAATGGCTATTCCTATTGCACCTGTCCCATAAAATAAAAGAGCAATTCCTTGTGGAATAAATGTTATTTCAGAAGTGTCTGTTAAAAGTAATAAATTAATTTTAAAGTAACTTGATAAACCCGCTAGAAAAAAACCAATTCCTGCTGTAAGCAAAACTAATGTAACAATTATATTACTGAGGTTTCTTGCGCCTACAATTTTTTCTTTTATTGTATTGGTAGTCATAACAATTATTTAAGTTATTAAATTTTGATAGTTTAATTTATTAGAAAACAATTAAATTAATTTAATTGTTTTTAATCCTAAATATAATGCCGTAACTAATCCAAACATAAGTCCACATAAGATAAAATAACTTAAAACGGTGTTCATTTTAATTTTTATAAAGGTTAATTAAATACTGAGTTTTGAATTTTTCTAAACCACACATTAGTTTATAACACAGATTCGATGTATTATAAAAATAATTACTAAATCATATTTTAGTAAAAACTGATAACTTTTATTATAATAGTACAGTAGGATTAAATTTTAAAATAAAAATGTAAATATGGCACTTCAGAAAGCTGAGAAATTTGACGTAGTATCACCTTTTGGGGGTGATCCTTTTGTTGGACATCTTTCAACTCCAATAACAAGTTCAAATTTAACAAAAACTTATTTAAACTTATTACCAGCCTATAAAAGTGGTTTGTCACCTTTATTACGTGGTATTAATATAGGTTTCGTGCACGGTTACCTATTACTAGGACCCTTTGTAAAATTAGGACCATTAAGAGATAGTGAAGCCGCGAATTTTATTGGGTTCGTTTCAACAATTAGTCTGCTTGTTATTTTAACCGTTTGTTTAATTATTTATGGTTTTGTGACTTTTTCGCAAGGAGATGAGAGTGATGAAATGGTAGTGGTTAACTTTTTAACAAGTAAAGGTTGGAAACAATTTACATCTGGTTTTATTGTAGGTGGATTTGGTGGTGCTGGAATTGCATATGTTCTGTTAAAGTTAATTACTTTTGATATAAATCCTTTCTAAAAGGGTTTAATTTATTGATTTTTTATTTAACTTTTGTTAGAGTTTTTTTGATACCTTATGAGATAGTTTATTAATTTTAAAATAGAGATAGATATAATGGCAACATACAAAGTTACACTTTTAAGTACAGCAGAAAATATTAATGTTACAATTGACTGTGCTGATGATAAGTTTATTTTAGAAGCAGCAGAAGATGCCAACGTTGAATTACCTTACTCATGTCGTGCAGGTTCTTGTTCAACTTGTTTAGGAAAAGTTACTAGTGGTACTATTGATCAACCAGATCAAACATTTTTAGATGAAGATCAAGTAGGTGCTGGTTTCATTTTAACATGTGTAGCATATCCTACATCAGATGCAACAGTTTTAACTCACGAAGAAGAAAACTTATACTAAAAAATCTAAGTCATATATTTAAATATGACTTAAATTTTTATTTTTAATTATTTTAATCAATTTTGTTGTAGAATTTTTAATGAGCATGAAACCCCGGCAGGTAATTCAGCTTTTAATAATAAATCTAAAATTGAAGGTGAATTTGTATTAATATCTATAAAACGTTTGTGTAAACGCACTTCAAAATGTTCACGAGAATCTTTATCTACGTGTGGAGAACGTAATACACAAAAACGTTTTATTTTTGTTGGTAAGGCAACAATTCCTTTTACATTACAATCTGTTTGTAATAATACGGAACGTAATTGTTGAGCCGCTAAATTCATTAGTTCATTATCAAATGATCTTAAAAGTATACGAAATTTCATAATTTATTATTCAATAATATTTGTTACTAAACCAGAACCAACTGTTCTACCACCTTCACGAATAGCTAAACGCATTCCTTTTTCAATTGCAATGGGTGCAATTAATTCAATACGCATATTAACGTTATCACCAGGCATTACCATTTCAATTGTTTCACCATCAGCAGAAAAATCTGCAATTTGTCCTGTTACATCAGTAGTTCTAACATAGAATTGAGGTCTGTATCCTTTAAAAATTGCTGTGTGTCTTCCACCTTCATCTTTTGTTAAGATGTAAACTTCGGCGTCAAATTTTGTATGACAGTCAATTGATCCGGGTTTTGCTAAAACCATACCTCTTAAAATATCCGCTTTTTGGACACCTCGTAATAAAATACCGATATTATCCCCAGCGAAACCAGATTCAAGTGATTTTTGGAACATTTCTAAACCTGTAACAGTTGTATTTTTTGTTTCATTTAAACCAATAAGATCTACAGCCTCACCAATGTTAACGGTTCCTCTTTCAATACGTCCGGTTGCAACAGTTCCACGCCCTGTGATAGAGAAAACATCTTCAATTGCCATTAAGAAAGGCTTATCTACTTCACGTGCAGGTGTCGGGATGTATTCATCTACAGCTTTCATTAGAGCAAGAATTTGATCAATCCATTTATCTTCACCAGGTTTGATACTAGGATTTTCAATAACTTTGTTCAATGCTAATAATGCAGAACCAGAAATAAATGGAATTTCATCACCGGGGTAGTCATAGCTGTCTAATAATTCACGTAATTCTAATTCTACTAATTCGATTAATTCATCATCATCAACTTGATCCGCTTTGTTTAAGAATACAACTAATTTTTGTACACCGACTTGTCTTGCTAATAAAATATGTTCACGTGTTTGAGGCATTGCACCGTCAGCTGCAGATACTACTAAGATAGCACCATCCATTTGTGCTGCACCAGTAATCATGTTTTTAACATAATCTGCGTGACCTGGACAATCTACGTGGGCGTAATGACGAACATCTGTTTCATATTCAACATGCGCAGTGTTAATTGTAATACCACGTGCTCTTTCTTCTGGTGCTGCATCAATATCACCGTAATCTTTAAATTTTGCACCACCTAAAAGAGATAAAGATGCTGTAATTGCTGCTGTTAACGTTGTTTTTCCATGATCAACATGTCCAATTGTTCCGATATTAATATGCGGTTTGCTACGATCAAAATTTTCTCTAGCCATTTTATATTTTTTAAGTTTTAAGTTGTATTCTAAATATACTTTTAGCGATGAGATAAAAATTATCTCATTTGTGCAAAAGCTTTATTAGCTTCTGCCATTTTATGTGTTTCTTCTTTTTTCTTTACTGAATTTCCTAAACCTTTTGCGGCTTCTAGTAGTTCATTAGCTAATTTTAATGACATTCCCTTACCAGATCGTTTTCTCGAAAATTCAACAACCCAGCGAATGGCAATATTAGTTGCTTTGTATTTGTTCAATAATGTTGGAACTTGATACGTTGCACCACCAATTCTTTTTGCCTTTAATTGAACACGAGGACTAATATTTCTAATTGCTTTTTCTAGAATTAAAATAGGGTTCTGGTTTGTACGGAATTCAATTAATTCAAAACCTTTATGTACAATTCTGGTTGCTAAACGTTTTTTCCCACTTTTTAACAAACGATTTATTAATAAACTTACCAATAAGTTATCGTATTTTGCATCTTTTTTGGGAAAGCGTTTTTTTGTAGAAATTCGACGTGACATAATTTTTTCTAACTTTAAGTTAATTTTTTAATTTTTTATTTTGCACCTTTAACTGGTTTACGAGCACCGTATTTTGATCTACTTTGTTTACGATCTTTAACACCTGTACAATCTAGCGCTCCACGAATAATTCTGTAACGAACCCCCGGAAGATCTTTTGCACGACCACCACGTATTAAAACAATTGAATGTTCTTGTAAACTATGCCCCTCTCCTGGAATGTAAGCAGTTACTTCAAAACCAGAAGTTAATTTTACACGTGCTACTTTACGAATTGCTGAATTGGGCTTTTTAGGCGTTGTAGTATAAACACGAGTACAAATTCCACGTCGTTGTGGGCAAGCTTTTAAAGCAGGACTTTTAGTAGCATATACTATTTTTCGTCTATTTAGTCTTACTAATTGTTGAATTGTAGGCATATTATTCGTTATTGCTTGTAGATTTTAAATTGTATTTACGTGAGAATTTTTCAACACGTCCTTCTGTATCGATAATTTTTTGAGACCCTGTGTAAAAAGGGTGGTTTCCTGACCAAATGTCAACATTTAATTCTTCTTTTGTTGTACCAACTTCTAAAACGAGTTGTCCGTCACAAAAAACTTTTGTTTGGTGCCATTCAGGGTGTAAATCTTTTTTTGCCATATTTTAAAATTGTTCTTTTGGGTACATATTAATTTATCGTTTCGAGAATTGAGAAGCTTTACGAGCTTTCTTTAATCCGTATTTACGTCTTTCTTTAATCCTTGAATCACGTCTTAAAAGCATGTTTTGGCCTAAAATGTTTCTATGTTCTGTATCGATAGTACAAATAGCTTTTGAAATTGCTAATTTGATCGCATCAATTTGTGATGAGTTTCCACCACCTTGTACGTGAATATTTACATCGTAAGCATTTATTAAATTAGCTAAAACAAACGGACTTTTAATTATTTCTGCTTCTTCTGTAATACCTTTAAAAAAATCCTCAAACGATTTATTATTTACAGTTATTATTCCTGTACCGAGTTTTAAGAATACTTTAGCCACAGATGTTTTTCGTTTACCTAAACCAGTATATTCAGAGTTATTATTCATATTTTTTTATTATTTAAACGTCAACTTTTATCCATTTTTCATCTGAAATTAATTCTACATTTTTTCCTTTCATGTAATTAATTTTATCATCGCAATAAATATGTAGTCTTCTGTAATATGTACGACCTAATTTACCTTTTGGCAGCATTCCCCAAACGGCTTTTTCTAAAATTCTTGTTGGAATGCGGTCTTTTACTTGTTTAAAAGTTTCAATTTTCAAACTTCCGGGGCGTTGTGAATGTCTGTAATAAAGCTTTTGTGTCTCTTTTTTACCAGAAACTTCAATTTGATTTGCATTTAAAATTACTACATAATTACCTTGATCAACTCCAGGAGTATAATAAGATGTTTCTTTTCCACGTAATAGTTTACTTACTTCAGTTGCTAAACGCCCTAAAGTTTTCCTTTTTGCATCGACGACATACCATTTAGGTACATGACACTCTTTTTTTGGAAATATTGTTTTCATGATTTTTAATTTAATTTTTCTTTATAAATTTTTTTTGAAATTTGTGATGAGATTGCTAAAAAATTTTGAGTTATAAATAGAGGATAAAATAATTTCATTAAAATTTTAAGAGATTCTTGGATACTACGTTTTGGAGTAATACTACCATCAGTTAAAATTTCAATATTTAAAGATTCTTTTATATTACCTTTGCTATCGTTAATTAATTTAATTTTATAATTTACATTTTTAACTGGCATAAAAATAGAATCAATAAATAATGTACTGGGTTTCAAACCAGCTAATTTTTTTTCTATTTTATTTTTTCTATTTTCTTCACTTAAGCGATAACCTTTGCCTCTTTCAATATCAATTTCTAAATAAAGTTCGGAATCATCAAGTAAAGTACAAATGTACTGATGCGGGTTTATAATTGTTAATGCGTCGTTGGGTAGTTGAAACATACCCGCTGTAATTACAATAGGACCTTTTACTTTAAGGAAGCCTTTAAATTGTAATTGTTCAGGATTTTGATTCACATTAAATGAACTTTTCAAAGTAATTTCTTTTAAATTTAACAGCACTTCTAGAATATCTTCACGTAAACCTTCAATTAAAGCAAATTCATGCTTTAAATCATTAATTCTTACGCCTGTAATTGCAAATCCCGTTAAATCTGAAAGTAATGTTCTTCTTAATGCATTTCCTACTGTAATTCCTTGGCCAATTTCTAACGGTTCAATTAAAAAAGATCCGTAGTAATTTTTTTCTTTGTTTATATAGGTTTCGATACAAGTTAATGCACTCATAAGTTTTTTTGAATTTAAAAATTATAAACGACGTTTTTTTGGAGGTCGACAACCATTATGTGGAATTGATGTTTTATCTTCAATAGAAATAATATTTAAGCCCGCATTTTTTAATGCTCTTATTGAAGTTTCACGTCCATTGCCTCGCCCATTAATTACAACTTCAACTTTAGCCATCCCCATTTCCATTGCTTTTAGTGCTGCGGCGCGAGCAGCGGTTTGAGCCGCAAATGGAGTGTTTTTTCTTGCACCTTTAAAGCCTGAACTCCCTGCAGAAGCCCAACATAACGTATTTCCTAAAATGTCTGTAATTGTAACTATTGTATTATTAAATGTAGTTTTTACACTTGCAATTCCTACATTAACCGATTTTTTTTGTTTTCTTTTTTGTTTTGCCATGTCTTAAATTATTTATTTTTTACGTAAGAATAAACTTTGTCGACGCGAAGTTCGATTATTCGTTCTAGTTCTTTGTCCACGTACGGGTAATCCTTTAAGGTGTTTACGGCCTCTTACTGAATTAATTTCAATTAACCGCTTAATATTTAAACTAATGATTCTTTTTAAATCACCTTCTAATTGAAATTGATCTGTTTCTAATAATTCACGTAATCCTGCGATATCTGCATCAGATAAATCAGGGGCTTTTATATTTGGATCGATATTTAATTTTTCTAAAATGCTCTTTGATGTCGTAATTCCAATTCCATAAATTGCTGTTAATGCAATATATAGTTTTTTCTTATTCGATAAATTGTTTCCTAAGATTCGTACCATAATTGTTTAATTTATTTTTACTTATCCTTGTCTTTGTTTGTGTTTTGGATTTACACAAATAACCATTACACGGCCATGGCGCTTAATTACACGACAGTTTTCACATATTCGTTTTACAGATGGACGTACTTTCATAATAAATTTAGTTGATATTTTCTAATACATTTTTATATAAAGACTTTAAAGTCTTTTGAATTTCAAAAGCTACACCAACTAATATAATTAAAGAAGAAATATTTAGTTGATTTAATAAAGGACTGTTTAAAATTTGTTTAAACGAATCGTACATAAATAAAATTAAACATAAAAAAATTCCTCCGAGAATAGAAGTCGAGCGAACTACATTTTCTAAATAAGAAATTGTTTCTTTACCTGGTGTAACGTTAATAACTGCTACAGAGGCTTTTCGCAATTGTTCTGAAATTTTTTCAGGATCCCAAAAAACGATTGTGTAAAAATAATTAAATCCAATAATTAATAAATAATAAATTACATTTAAAATTTGTTTTGATGGGCCTAAAAGATTTTCAGTTGCGTATGAGAGAAATGGAAGTAAATTTGATGCAATAATTATTGGAAAAATTCCAGCTTGATTTAGTCTAATTGATAATCCGCTTTCTTTTATTTGAAAATTGGTTGTCAATTTATCACTTAAATTTCGTTTTTCTAAATTTTTTAAAAATGCCAATTGTCTTGCTGATACTACTTCAATATTAATACGTGCAGTTTGAGAAATACAAATTAACAACGTTAAAAATAATAGAAAACTAATTTCTGCACCTAATAAATTACTCGCCGATAAGTTTGTAAATAAATTTTTACTAATCAGTGTAACTACAATATTTGTGAATATGATAATTGATGTTCCATTACCAATTCCTTTACTATCAATAATATTACTTAACCAAACGATTAATAACGCTCCGGTTACTAGTTCTAACGTGACATAAAAAAAGTTTAATATTTCAATGTTATAAAAGTAAGGTTTTAGATAAAAAATTAGAAATATACTTTGGACTATTGAAAAAATCAACGTGATAATTTTTTTATAAAATGTTAATTTTCTACGCCCTGTTTCACCTTCTTCGGATTGTAATTTTTCTAAATTTGGAAAAATAGCTGTTAATAAATCAACTAGAATAGATGCATTAATAAAAGGAATTATTCCTAATGAGAAGGGACTTAAGAGTGTTGCACCTCCCCCACCGGAATACATATTAATTATTTGCATTATTGAATTTCTATTTTCCATTTGTAAAAAAGATTTTTTTAAAGCTTCTTGGTCAATTCCAGCTAAAGGAATTGTATTACAAAAGCGAAAGATAAAAAGAACAAATAATGTTATTAATATTTTTTTTGTAGGAGTGTTTTGAAATTTTGTTTTAGGAATAAGTTTATTAGCTAGCGATTCTAACATTTTTATATTTCTTCATTACTTTATCGTAAAAAAGTTGCTTTCTTGTTGATTGGTATTTTCCTAATTCAACCTTTTCATTTAAATCTGTTAAAGCAAAAATTGTTGCTTTTGCATTATTTAAAATGTTATTAGATCCAAATTGTTTTGCAACAATATTTTTAATTCCTGCTAATTCTAATACTGTACGTACTGAACCACCAGCAATAACACCTGTTCCCACTTGTGCAGGTCTTAGCATTAATTTGCAAGCACCATATGAGCTCTTCACAACATGTGGAATTGAATCTTTTAAGGTTAAAGGAACGTTAATTAAATTTTTCTTTCCATTTAAAATTGCTTTATCAATTGCTAAGTTAATGTCGTCGGCTCGGCCCACACCAACACCAACTTTACGTTTAT
>JACKZZ010019969.1_pt1 | contig 41786 bp, 11 predicted proteins | sample 8027871 | NCBI WGS metagenome assembly JACKZZ01 (sample SAMN15724774, study PRJNA655200) | protist metagenome | isolation source: fluorescence activated cell sorting (FACS) single amplified genomes of... | place: USA: West Boothbay Harbor, Gulf of Maine | collected 2000-07-19
CTATCTATGTTCTCGTTCACATCCACCTCTGTCATATGCAGTGTAGATATCACCAGACGCCATTCCCTATCGAGACACAGCTGCGTGAAGCTCTCTCCACCTTGCTCGCAGCCAGGAAGCTTCAGATCCCAGCCTCTGAGATTGGTCATGCCTCGGTCTAGTACCCAGCACAATGCTTCCTTACCCTCTATGACCGACCATGTGTCACGCAGAACGAGTTTGATCCTACTGTGCCATGCTTGTCTGAACACTGAGTTTGAAGTGAAGGCCTCGTGTACGGCCACGAACTCTCTGATACTGAAGTTGCTAGCCACATACCCGAAAATAGCAGGCTCGAGACACGCGAAAATTTCTGTGAATGATTTGGTGAAGGCTGCCATGCTGATCTACGGCGACTAAGTTATTTTGATCGAGTGATGACCTCGATGTTGAATTCAAGATTGAGGGGGTGAATTGGGTACTATTAGGTATTCCAGCTTCTATACTAGTCTCCAGTATATGCACTACCTTGAACCTTTTTCGAAAAAAGTGTTATGTGTTCCCATCTGGCTTCATCGAATTTCAAGGAACACTGCTGTGGACCGGGCCGGGTCTCAGCCACCAGGTCTGGACCATCCAGAGAATTCTTTTTAAAATTGTAAAAACACGTTAGAACAATGCCACACGATATCTTTGTGTATGGCACGCTGCTTACCGGTCTTGAAAATGCAAAGCTTCTCTCCGACGAGACTCTTAAATACAAGGGACTCTCTGTAGATCCTTTATACCTCGTATCGAATCTGAGCTACATTTTTGATAAGAAGCGTGAAGGCCAGGATGAAGCTCGTTCTAAAGCTTATAAGCCAACAGACTTTGAGCCGCAGGATGATTATCCATATCCTTTCATGAGCAGGAAAGAATTTGTTGAGGGGCAAGTTTCGTCTCGGGTCGCGGGCGAAGTCTATGAGGTATCCGATGAAGCTCTTGCACGTATGGATATTCTAGAGGATCATCCAAGATCGTATAGAAGACAACCTATAGAAGTAGAGAATTTGGATGACCATACAGTATCACAAGTAGATGTCTACATGTTGAACTCTGATGAACTCTTTAAAGAAATCAGGGATGCAGTGGTGAATGCGACTGGACAGTATGAGTTACTTACTACAGCACATGAAGGCGATTGGAAGACGTACTTAGCGGCACGAGATGAGAAGATGCCCAATTAGTGCATTTAGTGGGGAGGAAAGGAAATTGTCAAATTTGTCCAATTAAGTACGTACAGCATGTATATTCTTTCCATTATCCTTCTCTCCTCCTCGTTGCTACCCTTCATAATCTATGCATACCTTAATAGGTAAGGAATGCTTTCGTACTCTTATTTAGCAATTCCTTCTTTGTCTAGCATGCGTACCACGGCTGCCATGATCACAGCAATTGAAGCTATAACTATGGACCATGCAACGATAAGGTTCAGAGTTCCATCACCTGTCAAAAAAGTCTGCATGCGCTCTACAAAGCCTTCTTTGGTCCTATTATCAACCATATCATCTATAATATTTCCATTATCATCAAATTTCTCTATTCTCATATTTTTAGGTTGTCCAAATTTATCAGTATGACAAGAACTACTTGAAGCAGTAGTGGCCTCCCTGGTATCACGTTCTTTTCGACGTGCTGCATCAGCAGGATCTAATGGCATCATTTTAGGGGTAGATGTCATATTATTTATATTTTTAGCTACTTGTTGGGGTAAATTTCTTCTTATATACATACGTACTTGTTGTTTAATAATATCTGGTTGTTCAATTGGCAGTTTCACTAATGATCCGGCTGCCACAATATCATCTTCCGCTTCTTTTGACATTCCACGTACAGTATGTGCTAAACTCCGTAATCCTAATGCATATTGCTGTCTTGTATAATCACTGCATTCTATGCTATATTGTAGTGCATCCGTTGTATAATCAATAGTACAATCAATTTTACCATTTCGAAAGCATGCTAGTGCACTATGATACTTGCAATCGGCTAGAATTGCTTGTAAATTACTATAACTTCGACTTGATTTCGATAAAAACTTGTGTAATGGACTTTTTTTAATAAATGATGCATATGCTGTGTGCGCTACTTCTAGTGATCTCTCTGCATCTGTCAAGCTAGTACCAGGTTGATTAGCATATAATGCAGATATACTTGCATTTAAAGATGAATTTAATACTCTTAATAAAATATCAAAACGTTCTTGTTGTAACATTTTGATACGTTTCTGTGTGTTTTCATCGGCTTTAGAACTAGTAGTATTCTTTTTGGATACTGATTCATCATGTTCACGTGCTATATTTGCCATTTCTTTTTCTACTATAGTAATTGCTTTCACGGCCTCAGCAGCTTCTTTATGATAAAATTCGTGAGCACAGGTAGCTTTGTCTCTGTCTATTTCAGGAAGACTATCTTTTTCACCCACAGCAAGCCAATCTAGATACAATTGAAGCTTTTTTGAATTATTACAATGATTTCCACTAGACGGACTCAAAGCTGCCTCCTGATACATCTTATTTGCCATGAGACCATATACATCGGCAGCCTTTTCATGGGAAGACAGTGCTGAGAATTGTTGACCAGCCCTTTGCCAATACCACAGTACTTTCTCATCAATATCTTCAATAATATCATCCTCATCAATATAGTTACTTTTAGTAGACATTTTACGATGCTTATTTGCTTCTGCTTGCATACGCTCTGTGTATTGTTGGCAGGCTTGTCTTCCTGCAGTACTTTTATCTTTACTCTTAACCATATCATGTAATATATGCCCCTGCGCTAGCAATGTGGTAGCAAGTCTATGTTTTGCTTCAATTATCATTGCTTTCATCTCTGATGAAAAAGCTTCTGAAATTTCAGTTACAGTAGCTTCTGCATCATGTAATGCTTTTTTTATCAAAGTTTCTAATTCGAGAAATGATGTCGAAAGCGATGTTGCTTTATCACAGACATCAAGGGCACGTATCCATTGATGCAAGCGTGCATGACATTCCATGATATTATCCATATTATTCCATGCATGACGTGCAGTGGTTAGAAGCTGTGTTTCACTGATCAGTGGACTAGTGCTAGTGCTAGTTGTCTCATAGCTTTCATCATCACTGGTGGTAATAATAGCGGTAGTAGGTACGGTATCGTCTTGAAGCACTTCAGTACGTTGCTTTATACCTAATTGTATAAATTTTATAAAATCTTTTAAAGATACACTTAATTCAGCTACAGCCATATCATATTCTTTCATAGCAGTATGACAGCTACCCATACCGGACAAAGTCACCGCTCGTATGAGTGTCAGCCCTTGTTGTTCAGCAGCTTTCCAATCCTCTTTATTTGAAACTGGTATTGGTGGTGTTTTTTCTAATACACGTTGATATACTACATATGCTTCTATAAACTTTTTCTCGCGATATAATTGCGCAGCTTCTTGTAAAGATGTACCAGCATGAGGCAGCAATTGTGTGTTCTCTTCAATATCACCAGTTCCAGTATGAGTCTTACTCTGATTACTCTGAGATATCTCTACTTCATTTTCGTTTATTTTGTTTGTTTTTGATGCATTAACGTCTTTTTGCATTGGCATTGATGTTAATACTGGTGCTTCTTTTGCATTTGCTTGAATAAAAGCTGTTGCTTCTTTTATTAAGTTGACAGCCTGTTCTATATAGCCAGTTGATGTTGAGCTTTCTGATACATCCTTCTTATGCAATACTTGACTCAAACTTGTTATATCTTCTTGAATTGCATCTAACTGCGCAGTAAATGCACTATCTTGTACCATATCTACTCCCATTGCTTTGTATTGCTGTATGGTAGCACTCGCAGGCTTGGCTATCTGAATATGGCAATGCAAGAGAATATGTCGGGCTCTGAGCTCTTCGATTGAAGACACTCCTGTTCCTCCTTGTGTATCAGATGAAAGGGGAAAACTTCCATGATGACTAGATATAGCTGCTTTGCAATGTTTGCTAGCTTCTGTCCATCTTGAAGCACGAATACTACAACAAGCAAGGTTCAGATGGCAAGATACTACATGTTTTCGCGCTATATCTTTACCTCTGGCTACATCGGCATCAGCACGCTTCTTTTTATCTGCATCACTTTGTGCCGCTTCTGCTGCTTTCTTTTCTACTGTCAGAGCACCACTCACAAGGCGCAGTACTTCCTCGTAATGTTTATAAGCACTCTGATATTCTTGTTTACTACTGTTGCTGCCACCATTAGAACTGGATTGGCCATGCATTTCCTCAGCTTTGAAGAAAATTCCATCGGCTATCTTTTGAAGTGTGGCAATCTCTGTCCATGCACGTGAAGAGTCTACAGGCTTCAAACCATGCAGCTTCATATCATTCATCTGTCTCTGAGAAGTATTAGTGGTTTTGTCCTCCTCTTCATCATCGGAGTTCAATGAGTCCCACTTCGAGTACGCATCCAAACGGCTCATGGACAATTTCCACCTAGCCTTATGGCTTGCGGATGATTAATATGGATCATGGGATCCACCGCCGACGACAGCGTCCCACGTCCTCTCACCTCAATCCTCAATCCTAAAGACGAAGAGAAAAGAAAGAGGAAATCCGTGAATTTTGTTGAAATATGATTACATTTTTGTACATATATACTATAGCAGGTATAATTCCATAGTCTCATACTCATATCCACTCTTCTTATATCTTCTACTGTGCTATAACTCTTGAAGCTTCTGTTTCCCTCGATGCCCTCGATGTCGCTTCTTGCCGCCGCTGTTCTTCTTCTTGTCTTAATAAAGCAAGACGTACCGCATTACGTCCTCTATGACTAGCATGTATTACTGCATCGCTTATTGAACTGGAAAATAATTCTTCTCTTTGTATAGCTGTAGCTACTGTGATAGGATTCGTTACTGGTGTTAAGGGTGCTCTGCAGTTTGGACAATTCGCCTTACGCATTTTTGTTTCTAATAGACAACGCTTATGAAAATAATGGCCACATTTGGTTTTAATAACACTAGCAGGAGTTTTTGCTTCGTTCTGTTGTTGTTCTTTTTCAATTAGTTCTTCCGTGTTGTCCTCAGTGCTGCTGCATGTTGTCGTGCACTTGCTCTTCGTCTCACTTTCACTTGATGAAGAGGTAGCTGCAATAATACCTGGATCTGGTGTTTGTGGTGTCAAGTTTAACTTTGCTAGAATCATGGGGGACCAACAAATAGGACAAGCTTCGTCATTGTGATGATGAGAATCATCTTTGATTGGTGTACTTTCCACTTGCTGAGCCTTCTCTTCAGTATCCCCTCTATCGCATTCTAATGGTTTTGCACCTGATTCAATGGTTTGATTTACATCTAGTTGACTATCATTTGAGTAATTTTTTGATTTACTATCTTCTCTGAAGATAGTGACATTATGATCTTCTTCTGTGTTCATGGTATCCTTTCAATGCTTCCAAATTTATTGTGAAAAATAATAAATGAAGCTTTCTTTGCTTTTTGATAACTATTTGTGTAAATTTGTTTTATGTCGGGCGGGAGCGGCAACGACTATTATGCCTACCGTGAGAGACTGTTGATTATCGTCGGACCGTCCGATAAAAATCTCTGGCCCCGGCATCATCAGCGAATTTGCTGGTTCTGGTGAAACATTGCCGCTTTAGCATTCACACATAAATATTGATCATGGGTAAGTGACTGCTACACCTGTAACTTTGTTGTCAAGCGACATGAAGTGCTATTGTCATTTGTTGTAGTATTTAAGGAGCACTGAATGGCGACATGATAGGCTTGTAAAGCTTAGGCTTCAGGCGTCTTCTTCAGTGTAACTTAGACAAATCATGTTGTTATATTATGTAATATGGGTGTATTGAATTGTGTACACACACTATGCTACTGACATTATGATGAGATCATTCGCTAACACTCCCCTCTCCTCATCATTTTCTTCGTATCACTTCGCCACCAATTCTATCAATAACCCATATTAACTATTCAATCATTAAATCAATAGGAAAAGTAAGATGTCACGAGATGAGAAACAAGTCTAAGTCTGAGTTGTTAACTCAGTTAGAGAGCTTGAAGAAGGATTTATCTACCCTTCGTACCACACAGAACAAGCCTGATGGTAAAAATGCTAGAGTTGCCCGTATTGGTGGTATTCGCAAAAATATCGCCCGTGTTATGACTGTCATGAACCAGGACACTAAGTCCAAGCTCAGAGCTCACTACGCAGCAAAGGGAGGTCCACTTCCTACCGACCTTAGAGTTAAGGCAACACGTGCCATTAGAAGAAGACTTACTCCTGCTCAAGCTGCTAAGGTAACCACCAAGCAGGCCAAGAAGGATTCTAACTTCCCTATGCGTACTTATGCTGTAAAGCCCTAAATGCGGTGCGGTTGTCGAATAACGAGCTTGTAAAGTGTATTTAACCAGAACAATAAAAACCTTGTTTTCTTCTCGCATATGTTTCATCGCATCTTTCTCTCCTTAGTAACCTAAGATATTGTAATAATTAATGTTGGTGATTATTCAATGTATATTCTGATGATCTTTTTATAATCTATGCTACGAAATTAAGAAATCAAAAACAAATTTTAAATATAGCCACGGTTTCTCTTGACTGCTGCTGCTCTCATCTTCTGCTATGACGTTCTATTCTAATAATAACAAATGTACAAGTGTTCATAAATGAATGGATGTAAACATCACCTTACCTTTTCTTCGACATTCAACTTACTCTTTCATGTTTTATGTTTGTAGATATATTCTAGAATGGTAGTTCAAATACCTTTGTTTTGACTGCTAAACTAGCTTTACCCACAGGTGGTACTGGCTTCTTTTTTGCTGCTACAATATCTTTTGCCTTTTGTGCACGAATTTCGCGTAATGATCTTTGAGATTCAACATTTTCCTTTCGCTCTTGCTCGTATGAAGCCAATCCAGACCCTACTGCATGAAGGCTACCTAATCCACGTTGTTGTTGTTGTTGCAAATAAGCACCATTCAAAGCAGATTGATCAAATTGCATCTGCATAGTGTTAGGTTGTACTTGAAATGTTCCTCTGCTGGGAATGGACATAAGTGCAGTACCATTAAGCTTGGGGTTGCTAGTAGAATTTCCTCCGGTCATTCCTCCTCCCAATACAACACCTTGTGGTGGTGGCATAGGAGCATTTCCTGATATCATTACATTGGTTGGTTCAATATTATTTTGTACAACTTGCAATGAACGACCTTGTAATCGACCTCTTCCTCGGATACCGTCGTCATCACTATCGTCTATCATGCCACCATCAATTTCACCAAGTCCAGTAGTAGTTATACTATCTATACTATCATTCATTAAACTACCATCTAAACTATTATCAATTGAACCACCATTACGAGAAGGATCAGCTTTAGCTTGTTGGTATCTACTAGGAATATGAGCATATTTTTGATTAAATCTACCAGGACTTTCTTGCATGCTCGCATTAAGAGTAAATTTCTGAATAAGACCTTCATTAGTAGAATTGCCATCATCCATACTATCTGTTGAAGATCTTAAGTATCCAGGTACTTGACCTTGATTTGCTCTATTGGAACTACGCTGAAAAGGTTGCCGACGACTGCTGGGATTATAAGGACTTTCTTTCAGCGGTGGTTGTGGCAACGCTCTGCGAACATTACTATTAGGTCCTTCTATAACTTCACCATTACCATTAACCATGACACCTCTACCTGCATTAGGATCAAAACCAAGTCTTAATGGTACAGCAACTTTTCTTTTAGGTGCTTTGAGTGCATCACCCTTCAACGTCATGTCTGCACCAAATGCTGCAGTGGGCATTTCAAGTAAAGGCCCCTTATGTATACACTCCCATCCACCAGTATCAGGTTTTGCTGTCTTTTTTTGAGCTTTTTTGGACATATTTTCATATTCTTTTGTATCTAATACAACAGATAATAATTCAACTAAAGCTTTTTGGACATACCTTTCTGTGACCTTTGTACTGTAATCACATGCTGGTGCACTGTTGATTTCAATTAACCATGCATTATAATTATCATCAACCATATAATCAAAACCATATAACTCCCAACTATTTTTGCGATGTTCAATACATTCAGATGCAGCCATTAAACTCCATTTTGTAATATCTTTCATTCTAGGTTGAATTTTTTCAGTTACTAAATCTCTTCCATTATTTTGGTGCTTGACCCAATTTGTAAATTGATCAGTAGACCACATAAAACCTTCAATGTTTTCACCTGATTCAGTGGGTAATGGTATATGAAACCTTTCATTATTTTTACTAATGCTATTATTAACAAGATGAACATAAGCATTTTCGAGGCCTTCTTCAGATGTTGTATATTTTTCTACACTAAATCTACAATAAAATTCATCATAAAAATATATTGTTAATGGATTCCAATCAACAACTAATACCCATTGACGTATATCAAACTTATGTTTACCAATAACTAATGGATTCTCCATGTATTTCTGTACAACCCATTGTGATGCTTGAGCACTCCCAGTACCAGCATCCACATACTTTAATAACTTAGGTAAATCTGAGAATGTCGCAATACCTCTACCACGACTTTTTGCACCAGGTTTTACAATCCATATATTATTAGCATTATCACCACTACCATTAAGTCCTGCTTGTGTTTTATCATTTTTATTACATGAATGTAATATTCTGTTCATTCGTGAAACATCTGATGGTTCAATTTTTCTCATATCTTTTATTGCTAATGCCATTGACGCACGTTCTTTAGCTTGTACAGCTTCTTTACGACGTTTTTCTCTCATAATACGTTGCTGATTCATTAATGAATTTGCACCTGTTATATTATCTTTTTTAGTATTATTATTACGATCATTTTTAGATGCGATTCTTTCATCATCTTCTTCACGAGCTTTAGTTAAAAAATCATCAATAGCTACCTCTTCTGATATTTCTGGTAAATCACCAATATCATAAATACTATAATTTGATACAATTTCCCATTGTAATGCGGACATAACAGCATGCTGTTCTAATACACCTGCTCCTACCGTCGAAGAATTAGGTCCAGTGTTCCATCCAGATACATCAGATCTAGTGATTTCAGCTTCCTTTTCTAAATGATCTAAATAATCTTCATCTGTTGGTCTCAACGAACGTTCTAATATTGCACAACAACATGCAAATACACCAGCATTGATAACTGCGTCATATCCATCAGGCCCAGTATCTGCACTATTCTTAGATTTAGATTTCTTATTCTTTTTCTTAGCAACTTTTTTAGTTATTGTCGTTGAAACATCATCTTCAGCTGAACATTCAGGTCCCATTGGTTTAAATATAATACTTTCTTCTTCTAAATCATCATTATCACCACCAGAAATACTTAAACCACTCTGTGATGAACGTGAACCAGGAGCAATCATTCTCGGCGTTGGTGGCACCACATAGGAATCTATTCCCCAATCTTCTTCTGATGAACTATCTTCATCATCATTTGAATCAGGTTCATCATCACTAGCATTAATACCATTTAAATGACCACTTTTTTTGCTTTTTTCTGAATTCATTTGATCCTCCTTGTCATCAATCATCACCGGAGGAAAACTGATGTTTGTCACCTTTAAATACAAACTTTTTAAGACGTTTAAAGCTTTTTGACACCTAAAATCATCAATAAATGCTTGCATATCACTATTAATTGATAAATCATATCCTCTAGGTATTACTTGATTAGCATGAACATCAGCCAACCATACTAAGTTTTGCAATGATTTTATCAAACCAACTTTAGTTGTAATAGCAATATTTTTCAAGAAATGATTTGTTAATTGCCATGTTTGTAATTGTTCTTGATCTGTTTCTAAACTACGTAATGTCCACTTTAAATCCCAATATGGTGATGTAGTATCAGTATTTTGATACCAACCACGATCTAATAGAGCTTGCTTTACACATGGATACCATCCGGTCATGGCGAATACTTTTGCATCAGGCGGTACATTATTTTTTCTTTTCCAATCTTTAAAATTTCTTGCTTCTACTTTACTACTACCTGATGTTTCAACACCATCACGTTGTGATCTTGATAATAATCTTGATGCTAATGCATCAGAATCTTCACTAGTCAATTTCTTATTACCATTGGAATTTCCAGTTTGTGTACCATCAGATTTGCTCTTTTCACGTGGATCACGTGTTGAAACTTTTTCACCAGGTGCAACAACATTATTCGCATTACCTGCTGCTAATAATTGATACCTATCTTTATCTTCTAAATTCATTGATTTTCTTTCAGTTGCTTCTGCCATTACTCGAGCCGTTAAAATGGCTTTCCGTTTCTTTTGTGCCGTTTCCTTTTTCAATTTTTCTTCAGCTTCTTTTGCTTTTGCTTCAGCAAGAGCATTTAATGTAGCAGCTGTACGTTGCTTTAATGCACGTGCAGCTTCTTTACGTATAGCTTTTTCTTCTTCTGTTAATTCTGGTTCAGGTTCAGGTTCAGATACTTTTTTGCCACCACGCTTCAAATAATTCCCAATACCATTTGATGACTCATTTCGTTCTAAACTATTTTCTCTACTTAATCTACGAACACTGGTACTCCTCTTACTAGTAGTTGGAGCAGTAGGGGTTGCTTTTTCATTACCATTGTCATCATCATTATCATTAGTAGGTGCAGCCATTCTATCATGTGTTCTACCTCTTTCAGTACTCTTACGTAATTCTGTTAATTTACTTCTTCTTTCTGCTTTATTTGAATTTGTATTTGTAACACCATTTTTATTTGCAGTAGATTGAAAAGACTCTAAAGCTTTTGCAGATGGTTGGCCAATTGCTGCATTGCCCACTATCGCTGTTGCTGCATCAATGGCAGCCGTTGTGTTTTTACCATCTGCACTTGAACCACGCATAATTGATTGAGAATCTCGTATTATTCCACTACTATCAAGCTCGTCTATAGGATTTCCTTGGGAACGTGATCTTACTGCAGAAAGTGCAGATCCTGCGGCAATAGCAGCAGCAAGCTGTGTATTCCTTTCACTATCCTCAATCTCACATTCAGGATCACTATGTGGTTCTAACAATGTAGAAACTCCTTCTTGCTCATCTTCTGCCATAAAATCACCATCATAGTTGCTCATATTGACAATTTTTAATCCTTGTTGTGTTTCAAGTGCATTTGTAGTAATCATTAGGGATTGTGCCAATTCTTCTGCTGCAGGATGACTGAAGCCACTACTGACAGGTCTTGGTTGTTCTGATATGACTTTCGTTGGACTATTAGTACCCACAATTATATCTGTGCTACCGTACGTGTAATTAGAGTTATCAAGTTGATCCATATCATTGTCTAACAACGTTGTGTTATATGATGTGTAGTCATAGGCTTCAAGTGGATTACCATCAATCCTTTCTTGTCCTTCATTTTCACTATATATGGGTGGTATATCACCATCACTGTCATATTCTATATTGCTATTGTGATTGTTGTAAAAGTTACTACTATTGACATCACCACTACTGGGTAGAGAATCCATTGGACTGCTCATTTTTCAACAACCCTAAAAGTAGTTGTTTGGGCAATGCCACAGAGAATAATCTACTTTCTTAGTAAAAATCACTTGAAGACACTTGGAAGCTATATCTTTGAAATTAGAGCACAAATATGCAATTTGCAATAGATGAAAATAGAGAAAAAGGGTATACTTTGGGATTTTTATTATCGGAAAAGTATACGTACGATGGTTTCTGCCAGACCCCCCACGAGTTTTCGAGGAAAAAGTCGTAAAACACACACAATACTCATATTAAGAAGTTCAGATATACACAATTGCAATAACTGAGCATTTTTAAACTCATCGTGAAAGCGGTTAGGTTTAAAGATATGAAATAGAGGTAATATTGGGTAGCCGTGCACTTACCAATTCATTCCCCATTGCGAACCTTAGCGTCGCGTGTAGTTGAGATGAGCATTACTTCAGAGATAAGTTTGCTACATGCAATTGTCGATTTGGCCACAGCTACTGCGACAAAACCAGCAGAAACCCTCCGATGGAGCAAGTCCAGTGCTGCTTCGTATCGTGCCCCAGATGCTCCTCCACTCGTAGAAGGTGATTGGATAACATTTAGTGATATCATTCAAGCTTTCAATTGTATTATCTCAGAACATGAAGTAGACCGTGTTACAGAGCAAAGAATATATCAGGCATTGCTCCTAATGAGCAGTGACGACGAAGGACACCTCAGCTGGTATGAAAAGGTTAAACAACCAGAAAATTATTTACCTGATTATAAAAAAAGGGTATTAACAAAGCATCTTCCTGTTGATACACCAACCTCGGCATCGCCTAAGCGCTCTTTTGTGGGACAATCAGTGTCTCCCAATCGAATGATGCCTACGCGCATGGCACATGAGAGCTCACCAGCTGTTACTTTTTCTTACAGAGAACAAAGTAATAATTTCGCTTCTTCATCTCCTTCAGCAACTACAAGTGCAGGAGTAGATTATTCGAATCTGCAATCACCAGCAGGAGTAGGTGGAGGAGTTAGAGCAGGTTACATCTCTCATGCCGAACTGTCCTATAACAATAGATACCGGTCACCATCACCGCCTACAAGTGCAACTGGACGATATAGTGGTGATAAAAGTATTAATGCAAGAGTGAAAGCAGACGGTGGTTCATATAGCGGTGGTAATATTTATGCAAATGTTGCACAATCTGATTTGAGGCAACCATCACCATACTTCCAGCAGCAGCATACTAATGCATCACTCGGTGGATATAGTTCACTCACTGGAGATAGAGGTCGTATGACACACTCTTATCGTTCACAAGGTGGATATGTAGAAAATCCATATTCAGCAGAAAAAGAGCAAGCTTTACTACGTGAACAGATGAATAATGCGAGCATGGGAAGCATCTCGCCGCTGCTTGGAGCAGGTACTACAATCCATACCAATCATAGAAATGATTATGTAGAAGTTCCATTGAACACATCTGGTAATATAGAAGTAAGTACTGGACGAATGTTCGAAACCGACCGACAACGTGATATGGAGCGCATGCGGGCAACTGGCTATACCAACAGTAATGTGGATGTCCCCCCAGTTCCACCACCATCAAGGGGAAGTATTCCTATGCCACCCACAAGTATATCTATAGATAATGATGCAGAACTAAGTACATTTCTGAACGATGATGAGCATACACGTTTGTCAAATACTAGCTCACAGTTAGTGCATGAGCGAGCGCATCGTCGTGTGTTGCAGACAATGGAGTCGAAAGGGTTTTATACTAGTGCAGCAGATAGTACAGCAGTTGATCCCAGAGGAAATGCAGGTTATGATTATGCAAATACACATAACTACACTAATCAATTTGGTAACAATAGCAAGAGTAGTATTGCTGAAGGAGCGCGTGGGGTGCTGCAAAGATCAGGTAATACCGTAGATGGTGGATACTATAACTTTGCTGGTAGTCCTTTCGGTGCTTCCCCGCAACAACGACAATCAGATATTTCGCTAGATAATCAGAGGACAGGTGGTAGAGACTATTCTTACGATGAGACGCAAGCACATGTATACCCTAGTGCAACTGGTAACACACAGCCGACCACTCCAGTCGGACCAACATTGCACCTGAGTGACTTGGATGATACAAGAGTAGATGACGGTAGTGCTCAGCAAGAAGGAGTAGGTACTTCGCACACAAAGCCACCTCTTCATCATCACACACCAGGTAGTACAGGTCAAAACTCACAATCGCCAGCACCACCCATTAGCGCTATTCACCGCGGTACAGACAGTAATATGTCAACTCCTTACAATGCTGGTATTACTGCTGCTCCATATTCTCAATCGCGTTTAGTTGTTGGTAGTGAATATGATGCTGCCCCACGCAATAGTTTCGTGCAGCCGACAGGAGCAGAGAGTTTAATGGTTGGACCGCTATCTATTCATGCAGCAGCACACTTCAGTGTATTGCAGCGTGCAGAAGCAGTTGCAGCCGCTGCGGAGTTAGCCTTCAGTAAAGCAGGTAATAATGGTGATATAACATCAGTTCCACAGACACCGCAAGAACATCTCGCAATGAAACGTAAGCAACAAGCATTAGAAAAAAAAGCTAAGTCTGAATCAGATCAAAAACTAGAAGAAGTAGAAGAAGTGTATCGCATTCATGAATCAAAGGCACAAATTGCTGCTGCTGCATATCTCAAATCTACAACTGAAGAAAAAGAAGCAGGAAATAAAATGAATATGGCTATTCTTGCAGGAAATTTGAATCCAGCATTAGCTGCTCAGCGTATTCAACGGTGGTACCGTAAGTGGCAAGACAAACTACTCAAAGATATCATTGATGACGAAGGTGGCACATCAAGAGTACAAAATGATGATAATGCTGGATTTGATGCAGTAATGCAAAGTATAAGTCATAATAAGACTGGAGAAGATTCATCTCACAAAACAAATGCAAATATAAGCACTTCTGATAGAGATCTCAGCCTAGATAAGATACTCCACATTCTTGGTGAAAAAGAGATAAATGAAAAAGTAGTTGTAGTAACTAGAACACCAGTAAAGTTTACAGCTGCAGGTGGTTCTGATAGTGACGACGACTTAGCTACGATGTTAAATACAAAAACTCCACCTCCAAGTACAGAAGTAGCAGAAAAACTATCTCCCGTTGATTCTGCGCGTAAGCTTGTGCGTATGCAGCAACAAATAGCCAGTGTAAGTAAAAGCTCTACTTCATTAAAATCTAGATTTAATGTTGTAAGCTCTGAAACTACGAGTTTATCACCAGAAAAGGGTAGTGAGAAAGAGAGCAGCCAGCCATCACAGGTTAGGGAAGCTCCTGTCTCAAGTACACCTACTACCGCCACAACTACTGTGTCAGATACTCCAGTAAATGACGATGATATGTTAGATGAAGTTACAGATGATGATCATGTTGAAGATTCTGATAAAAATCTAGATAGTAGCGCAAATTCTGATGATATTGGTAAAAATGAGTTAGAAACTTTTCGTAGGGATTATAATCGTCCACATGATGATGGTGGTGCTGCCAGCGGTAGTGGTACTGTTCCTGGTAACTCTAGTAGTTCTGGTGGAGGTTCTAATGCAAACTCAAGTAATAGTGAGAGTAGTGGTAGCTCGAGTACTCCTATAAATGACACAAAGTCTACCTCAGCAACTAATACAGCTAGCACAAACCAAGCGGGGAATGGAGGGGGAGAAGTTGAAGAAGAGGAATCCATAGTTCCTCTCTCCTCCTTTTCCCCCTCTTCAACAAGTATCATTCCAGAACCAATTACATCAGTAGAACCAGTACCTAATCCAGTTACAGAACAAATCAAAATATTACATTCAAAAGTTCCAATAAATTCTAAATTAAAATTTCATCGTTTACAAAAAGCATCATTAAAATATTTATCTGAAGCACATGATAAGAAGATCGCGGCAGAGGCTCAACGTCGTGCAGATTTACGTACTGCTCATGAAGCTGAAATGCATGCTCAAGAATTAGAAGCATTACAACGTAAAGAAGCTATTGCTCTTAATAAAGAAGTTGAAGCAAAAAATATTGCAATGAAATATTCGCAAGAATTACAAATAAAATTGAATGAAATGCAAAATCATGAAAAGGCAATACAAAAGCATGAAGAAGACATTATTGCACACGCAGAAGCACAAGAAAAGGCACGTCTTTTGTCATTGAAAACTATTGCAACACTAAAAAAACGTCGTGAAACAACTATAAGAAAAGATGAGAAAGCGTTACACGAGGCAGATATTGCAGCTGAAAAAGAAAAAATAAGAATAGAAAAATCAAAAGCTATTGAATTAAAAATAGAAAATTTAAAATCTGAACAAATTCTTTTAGCTGAAAAACATGCAATAGAGGAAAAAGATAGACTTACAAGAGAACGTCAATCGTACGAAGAACATGAAATGAAACATTGTGAGGAAGAGCGACAACATATTGAAGAAATACAAGTTGCTGTCGCGGAATCAAGAAGAATACATTTGGAAGTAGAAAAAAGACATATGGAAGAACTTGAAGCTAAACATATTGAAAATGCAAGAAAGTTACAAGAAGAGCATGAAGCACAAGTTGCTGCTATCCTCGCTGCTGATGAAGCTAAAGCTATCGCAGCTGCGAAAGAAAGAGAAGAGGATAGATTACAATACGAGCAAAAAATTGCAGAAAGATTAGCATTAGAGCAAAAAGAACGTAATGATCATCATGATGCTATGCTTGCTAAAGAAGCTGAATTAAAGCACCATCAAGAAGAAGAGATAAAGAAGCAAAATCGGGCATTTAATGTCTTGTCAAAATTGAGGGCAAAAGCTGCACTAGCAAAACAAACTACGGAAAAAGAAGAGCATGAGCATTTAATTGCAAGAGAAGAAGAAAAGCTTGCTACTGAAGCTGCAAAAAGTGCTGATTTAGAACAAGAACTCATCGCGATGCAAGAAAAAGCTGCAAATCTTGAATTAACAACTAAACAACAGTTACACGACGCTCATGAGCATGATCTTGAAGAAACATTAGCATTAAAAGAACAACTAAAATTAGCTGAAGCACATGCAATTGAATTAGAGAAACATGAGCAAGAATTGCAAAAACAAATGAATGATGTTAAAGTTCAACAAACAGAGGCTTTACTTAAACAAAAAAGAAGTCTAACTTTTATTAGTAAAATTAGTCTAGCTAGAGAGAAAGCACGTACTGACGAAGAGAAGTCAAAGCATGAAAAGGATATTGCAGCTGAAGAAAAAGCACTGCAGCACGAACGTCTTCGTGTTGAAGAAGTTGAAAAAGAATTAAAAAGACTTGAAACTCAAATGCATGATATGAAAGTACAAGAACACGTTCATGCACTAAATATTGAGAGTATCAAAGAGGCAGAAAAGGGAGCTATAATCCTTAAAATGAGAAGTGCTGAAGATGAAATACGCAAAGAACGAGCAGAAGCGCATGTTAAGCATATCCAAGAGATGGAGGATCATGCTAAAGAATTACAAGCAAAAGAATTACAATTACAAGAATTTATGAGAAATCAAGAAAAAGTTGTTAAAACAACTATAGAGAACTTACAAAAACGTGTTCAAAAAGCAACAACAAGCACTTCATCAATTTCAAGTCCAAAGGGTGGTGCTATTAATACTAGCAGTAGTGCCATGGATCCTGCTTTAATGAAACATGTTGAAACAACTACTAAAAAAATAGATGCAGATATCGTCAAAAGGAACGAAATGCAAAATGAAATCACTGCTATGTATGATATTGCTAATAAAATGCGAGAAGAAGCTGAAATTCATCTATGTCAAGAAAGAAAGATTGTGTTAGATAGACTATCAATAGATATGACAAAATTGCAAGATGAAATTAAGAATAAACATGATGAGCTTGATGCTAATGTGATTGCATTCAAGCAACGACGTCGTGAAGGTTTTGAAAATATAGCTATTTTAAAGGTACAGTTATCAGCAGGTGCCGATTCTACTGGCAATAAACTGAACGAAATCGATATAATTAATATTAATACAAAAATAAATGATGAAAATCGAATTACTAATGAACTCCATGATGAATGTAAGCAATTGCGTGAAGATATAATTCTACTTTCTTCGAAAATGAAAGAAATATCAAAATCATGTGACAATCATATATTAGAAGAGAAAACAAAAATGTTACAAAATTTGGCATATGAAGAAGAAAGAAATCTAAAGATACTTTCTGATAAGGAACATGAAAGTCGTGTTAATGCAAAAGTTCATGAGTTTAATGTTGCACAATCAATGAAAGTAGTGACTACATTGAAAGCTAAAAGAGCTGCAGCAGCATCATTGAAAGAAACACGACCTCTCGACGAGGCTATACAGCACGAACAAGTGAACATTCGTCTTGAAAAAATACGTCAAAATAACATACATAAGGATGCAAGAATGATACATTATAAAATGTTATCAAATAAGCATGCTGCTGAAAGATATAAACAAGAAGAAAAACAATTATTATTTAATAATGTTATAAAAGAATGTAAAAAATTATATTTACTTTTTGAAAAGAAACAAAAAGAAACGGAAATACATTCGCAGCTCACAGTATCTGCGTGCATGCGTCATTCTGAGTCAGTCGATACGTTAAAGCGGCACCAATTACAATCTAATACCACAAATGAATCAACATCATCAAATTATATGTCTAATATTATCCATCAGAATTCTATTAGGGTTGATGTTGATTATAATGAAATGATAGAAGCACAGGACGAGCGTCAGGTACTGCAAAATGAGCTGCAAGCATTATCTAGAGAATATGATGAATTATGTCGCAGATTAAATTCAATGCATATATCTGAAAAGCAACGTATTGAAAATAATATTTGCATGCAAGAAAGTTTTACTACAGGTGCCATCAATGATACAGAGATTCTACTACAACAACAAGTTGATGCAGAAAAGAATATATTATTATCAGGAGCAGCAGCCATTAATAAATTGCGTGTTAAACAAACACACTCACTCCATGGTACGGATAAAGAGGCATTACAAGAAAGAATACATAATGAAGAAGAAAATATGAAAATTGAAACTGCAAAAAAAGATGATCTAGTAACGGAATTAGACAGCGTACGGCAGCTCGTTGAAGATCTAAGCTCAAAAACTACAGCACATTTGCTATATCTCCAAGATTCTATAAATATAATTTATAGTAATAATGAGATACTATTACAAAAAGAACGTAAATTAGCTTTGGAACGATTGAATGAAGAATATGTAGTACGCGAACTTGCTTTAATTGAACAAGCGAAAAAAGATCATGATGATGATATTTCTCAACAATCTAATGTACAAAGAATAGTTTTTACTATTGCTCAATTAAAAAGTAAAATGATGACTAATGATATAAATTATAGTAACAAACAAGAAGTGGAACATGCTCGTTTATTAAAAATAGAAGAGAATAAACTTGTTAATAATACTGAACAAATTATAAATAGAGAAAAAATATTATCTGAATCAATTGAAAAATTAGGTGAAATCATTCATAAAGCTGAAGCTTTTGTTGATATTGAGAAGGAACGTGTTACCAAATCGATGCAAATACGTGACAATGCATTCTCTATTGCTTCAACAGCAAAAGTCTCTGAATTGAATCGTATCATAGCTTTTAAACAGAAGCGTGTCGATAATATTAATGCAGTTATATATCAATATGAAGATCGTAAAAATAATACACAATTTTTAATTGAAAATGATACATATGATAAAATTATATCTATGGAGCAATCAAAAGTAGATTCAGAAACCCTTCATATCAATCAGCTTCAAAATGAAGTTCATCAAGCACTAATTATAAAAACTAATAAAGAAGAAGAATTACATGAACATTTTAAAGGGCATTTATGCTCTTTAACTACATATCTTACGAATATCAAACATAAACAAGAAAAAATTGTCAAAGATATTAAGCAAAAAGCATCAGATCGAATGGCAATGCAAATGAAAAATCATGCAAATATGTTAGCAAATCGTATCAAAGATGTTCGTAGTCAAAATGCAGTACATGAAGCGAAGGTAACAGAGTCTGTGAATCGCATTGCATCCATTAAGATGGCTTTATTAAAGCATTCATCAGAAAATGCATTGAAAATTGCAGATGAAAAATTGCTTGAAGAGAAGAGTCATAATGAGAAAATGCTATTAGATGAGAAAGAAAAACTGCATGTAGAGATGAGCAAGCGAAAAACTGTTGAAGTTGAGATCAAGCATTTGTCAAAAGAAATGCAAGAAATTCGTCAAAAATGTGAATCAGATATCAATGCAGAAAAAATGCGTTTAATAGAGAAAATGAATGATGAGAAATTAAAACATGAACAAATCATACATGATAAAGATTTAGAAATGAAGACCACTATTGATGCTGTTGACAAACGTATAGCTGCATCAGTTGCGGAAATCACCCGTCTCAAGGAAAAAGATACTAATAATATGTTAAATGTTGACAAAGAAAAACATATGGCACATATCCATGCATTAGAAGGTCAAATTAATGATGAAATTATAAAAAATACTAAAGCTAAAAAAGAAATTAATCGATTACATGAAGCATTAGATAGAGAAAATACTGAAAATCAGGAACATATTAATTTATTATCTAAAAAAGTAGCAGAAATTCAACAACATGCAGAAGACAGGTCAGCTGATGTAAGAGCATTAGAACTTGAGAAACATGAAAGAGATGAGAGGCGGCATAAAATAGAATTACAAGCAAAAGAAGAAGAAATTAAAAAATCTGCTGAAATAGAAAAGGTGCGTCTTCAACTTTTAAATCAATCTCAGATTAACGATTTAACACATTTAAATGATGTAGAAAAACAGAATTTAAATGACAAATTAAATAATGAAAAAAATGCCAGATATGCTGCTATAAAAGAAGCACAAATTCTTCGTGAAAATATCACATCATCATCATTAGAAGCAGAGGAAATTCTCAAACGTGAAAACCATGTATTATCTGAAAAACTGGTTACTGAAGCGAAACACCATGCCGAATTATTAAAGGCAAAAGAACTAGAATATGCTAATCATGAAAAATTAGTTGAAAAGAAAAGAAATCTAACTTTGAATGCAGCCGTCAAACTACAAGAGTTGAAGTCACAGTTACGCATCAGTGCTCTTGAGGCAGCTGAAACTGAGCATCAGAAGCATGAGAAGGAAGAATTAGATGCTGAATTAACTAAAGGCAATGCACTAAAAATGGAACTTGATCAAATTAAAAAGAAAATGTTAGAATTAAGTGATAGAAGTGCACAAGTTAGTGCTGATGAAGAAAAACGTCTCGTTGCAAAAGTTCAAAATGATTTAGAAAAACATGAAAAAGAATTGAAAGATAGAGAAAATGCACTGCTGTTACACGAACACGAGTTTGAATTATTAAAAGCAAAATCAATGGAAGAAATAGAATCAAATAAGCGTTCCATAGAAAAATCTCAATCATTAATTGAAAAACGTGAACATGAAAAAAAAATACAAGATTCTGAAATATTTATTGAAAATCAACTCATTATAAAAAATAATCTTGAAAATGAAATTCATATAATGAATAAACAATTAGATAAAACAAGACAAGACTCTTTAGAACATTTAAATACTATAAAAAAGTATAGTGATGTTGTTCATGCTCACGCTGCAGAAATGTTGGAAAGTGAAAATAAGAAAGAAAAAGAATATGACCAATTAAACAATGCTGATAATACCAAAAGTGATAATATTCAATTTATGGATATGCTTCGTAGTAGGTCAGATGTTGCTGATGGTAGTACATTGGCTGATGCTATACGTTCTACGGCAGCTGAACTGAAAGATATGAAAGATGCTATAATTGAAATACGCGCCACCACCGCTTCTAAAACTATTAATTATGTTGGACATGCCGAAGATGATGAAGATAAAATATCACCATTTTCACCATTGCCGAATTTACCTAATAAGAAGTATGGTTTATTTGATAGTGGTGGTCATAGCAGTAGTGGTAAACATGGTAAACATTCACAGGGAAAGCATCATCATAATCATAATAAGAAGAATATTCATATTCATTTCGATATGCATGGTAATCCTCATAATAAAAGTGATAGCTCTCATTATACTGATAACGACAAAATATCACCATTCTCACCGTTGCCTCCTGTACCAGGTGCTAATTCAACGGTAATTACTAGTCATAGTGGTGATGGGAATGATTATGATCCTCAAGGATCAATAGATAATTTTAATGATGAAGATATAATTTCACCATTTTCACCAGTACCACCCCCACCACCTGTAGTAGGATCTCCTTTAAGTTCGTTATTTTCACCTATGTCGTCTAATAATTCTGATCCTACTACAGCAGCATCCATAAAATCTACTGGAATAAAAAGTGTTACATTTACTCCAAATAATAATACTGTGAATAGTAGTACACCAGATATAAGAACTCCATATTTTGGTAATGTTAGTGATAGTATGGCAAAGATATCAGCAAGGGCATCACGACAATTGTCAATGAGTATGACCCCAGGTAGCGCTGGTAGTAATCGTAGTAGTCTTATCAAAAGTGCTTCAATTTCTAGTACACCAATATCTCAACATGTTCAAACTGCACGTAGATGGTCTCGTGCTAACATAGCAGGCATGCTCCCTCATCTTCACCATGATGTCTCAGAAACTGGAGACAAGTCACAAATGAAAATAAGTACAATGAATTTACAATTTGATTTGAAAAGTATTGCTACTATGAATAATTCACATACAAATACATTTGCAGATGTATTATATGAAAAAAAACATGATATTGCTACTGTATTAACATTGTTTGAAAGATTTTTAGATTTGAAAAGGTCAAGTCAACAGTATTATTATGATACACAACAAAGAAAGAAATTTATGAAAAGATCTGGTTTTGATAGTAAAAGTATGAATAATTCTTTGGCAAGACGACTTCAAAATGGTAATGCAGCGATTGGTATGAATGATGATATTGGGGGGAATGTCGATGATAGCAGTGACAGTGATGATAATATATCCCATTTTCAAAATGTACCTGATCCAGATGGTCAAGTGAAGTATGATTGGGATGTTGATACAGAAGCCATATCGAAATTTCATAAAAACAATTCTACTAAAAAGAAAAAACAAACAGCCTTAGGGAATTCAATGTCGGTGATTTTGTATCATTATTTAACTACCTCGCAGGATGTACAAAATGTAGTATTAGCATCCTCATATGAGAAATGGCTTCGTACTAAATTCATTGATATTTGTATGATTCGCTGCATAGAAGATCTATTTAAAGCATGGTCGTTATACACTAATGCTGCACATGTCTGTCAAGCTAGAAAATTTAATGTAAATTATATTTTCAGAAATGGATTTATTCATTTAGCTACAATTGTGCACCAACATCGGTTACGAATACGTGGAATTAATAAATATAAATATAAATCTTTTTTTTTCGATACTGAAGAAGGAATAGAAGAATATCTTGCTGAAATGGAATTATTAGGTGATTCTAGGAGTATTAATGATCCTGGTAGTGCTACCCCATTGGGAACACCTTTCAGATCGCCTTCGATTACTTTAGAAAAGAAAACCCCAGTACCTACACATTCTATATCTCGTACATATTATCATGTACATCCAATAAATAGTATAGGTGAGAATGAAAGACCTTTTTCATCAAAGAGTAGAGTTCAATCCATTATAGGTGCATCATATGCCGAAAGTATGAATGATGCAGTTCGTAGAGTATCACATACAAAAGCAACAACTTTAAGTGAAAGTGCAAGCAGACGTGTGACATTGACCACACCAAATTCTGGTCGCCGTGCGTCCGTTTCATTGGAATCAGCTCGTCGTGCGTCAATTTTAGGAACACCATCGTCATTTTCATCTATATCAAGTGATAGACTTGAAGGTCAAGCTATTCATGCACATGATATACTTTCATTAACATCAACATATAAAAGATTTTCATCAGCAAAATTTTATACAATAGTTTTAGTTGGTCATCAATATAATCTGAAAACAGTTGTGAATCAAGATTTACTTGCTATGCAATTTTTTATGAGGCGTTTTTATAAAAGAACATTCATAGCTTCACGCTTTAAGCAAGCTCAAATGGTATGTAAAAACGCTAATATGAAGCGTGTATTGTCTTATCTAACACAATACAGGAATTCTATATTAGATATTGACACAAAGGGTATGTTGAAAGCTGAAAAGGGGTCTGTAAATATCCTGCAAGGTAAATATCGGAGGGCTTTTTTTACCTTAAAGGGTCATGCGAGATTAGTATTGCTTCAACAGCAGAGATTAGCCCGTATTAAAATAAGTATACTCCATACACCACATGCACTTCAAGCAGCACATCTCATACACTGTGCTGCATTTTATAAATCATTTTATATAATAAAGGATATTTATTTATGTAATGAAATTACATCAGAAGAGTGTTTACTTGCTGATAAGCAATATTTGCACCAAACTTCATTGACATATTTGAAAAAATGGATGCAATGGAAGAGGTCAATGAGTCATCAAAGAGTGAATGATAAAAATTACAAATATTATAGATATATACTAATGAAAAGATTAGTACAATCAAGACGAAATAAGATGCAGATGCTTCGAAAGACTAGCGGGCATGGTGCCTTATACCGCGAACATTATAGTGGGCATGGTAGCGATGGGTATGGTCATAGTGATTCTTTCGTGGCTGAGTTAATACATAAGTCATTTAAACGTTCATTTATGAATTTTATAGACTTTGCAAGACCATATAGGTATACACCATTACATGCAGTATTACCAATGGGCTCAGCACCAGATAATGTACATCATGAAAATGAAGGTGAGAATGATAGTAAATATCCAGAACTATCTCATGTTCGTATCACACCAGATGATTGTCGTCAATCTGTTGAACGTACTTGGCTTCTTTATGGTTTACATAAATTATGGGCATGGTCACATAATCGTCGCATTTATTTCTCATTATCAGATGTTGTGCATAGTCAATGTAATACTTCAAGTAGGCGTAGTATTGCTCGAGCTGTGACAAACACTACTTCTACAAGTACTCGCCCAGACACAGGCACCGCCAGTCGAGCAAGAGTAGAAGGTAGCATGTTATCTCCTGAAATACGTGAAGCTATTCATAGTGATAATATTTCTTCTGTAAAAATTAGACAACCATTACCAATACATCGAGCATCATACAGGAAAGCATTAGATAGAGTCACTTGGATGATGCCGTCATCATTTGTACATAAAGAATTTGGTATCACTACATTGCAGAATACTGCGAATGATGTAGCATATTTAAGCTCGCTAGAACGTAGTAGTGCAAATGAAGATAACAGTGCAGATATTGATGGTACAAATAATGATCGTTTAGGTGGTCAAGATCAGAATACTTCAGATATGTTAGATCAAGAGACGCATTCTACTATAGCTGGAAATACAAGCAATTTCGCGGCACAAAGAGCACGAATGTCTCGAATTGATGAAGAAGTCAATAGAGCGAATACTTTACATATTTGTCAAGGTGTATTAAGATCACGATTAGATCATATTCATAACAATGGTTCACGTCTTCAACATGTTGTTTCATTTGATCCAGATGGTGAAAGTTTTGGCTTTATTATTACTCCAGTAAATCGTGATCTTATAACACTCATTAGTGAGGGTATTGCCGGTAGAGTCAAGATCAAGCCTGAAACATTAGCTCGTGTAACTCATTTTGAAGAAAGTTTCACTGTTAATAATGATTACAGCTTCACAACAAGTGCAAATGATGTGAATGAAACTTTTATTGAGGATGATAAAACTATGAAAATGAGCAATTTGCGCCGTGGATTGGTTCATGTTAAAGCTAAATTTGAACAAGAAAAAAGTAGTGGAAGTATTGCAAGAATCTTCCGATCAATGGTTCAACCGTCATTCTTAAATGGTGGTAGATTGACTGTCATGGGGAGCACCTCTGCGAATTTATCATCAACGCTGCAACAGCAAGAAGAGACACGACCTAGCGTTTTAGCTTCAGGGCCAATACTCCAAGTGTACTTGCGACACTGGTTGCTACATAGACGTATTTCTAAAAGAATGCATTCAATTTCAACTATTATTAAAAATAAAAAGAATAAACAATTAATTGATAAATACTGGAATATTATTCAATGTGAATATATTGCACAAACATGGAGAAGGAGATTCATTGCACATATATCAATCACGAAACTACATTTTCGTGCAAATATTTTACAAACTATGAATAATATTATGCAAAATGCTATATATAATAGAAAATTAGGACATTTACGTAAATTTTTGAATAATAATACAAATATATCATATAATAAATTGAATAGTATGAGATGCTACATACGTAACATTCGAAATAAGGTGAATATGGTGCGACTTCGAGAAGAACATAAGCAGCAACAGGCTGATAGTTTATCGAATCATGACATTAACTTTGGTGATCATCTACGCGAACGTCATCAACATGGGCTTACTGTAAGCACTACATCTAGTGGTAGCTCTATGGGTATGTCTATTGAATTCAAAGCTGAAGAAAAGCGCTTAAAGTGGGTACGACATCGTATTCTTTCTGTATTTTTTCAATCTTGCGGTAATAGACATGGATCAGAATATTCTGCACTTGAAAATGTATTTTTAGGAAATAATAACAGTGATCACAATACAGGATATGATTCGCGAATGCTTACATTAAAGACAGCATTGCTTGTCAGTCACGCATTGAATAGGCATGTTCGTATTAAGATATTATACTTGCGCTTAAAAAGGATTGCTCAACGTAAAATAGATCATAAAAATATTTTAAGTGTTGTCTTACTAGATGAACAACGTGCAGGTTTTCAATGGTTGCAATATTTAAGAAAATGCAGAATTAAATATAACGAATGTAAATTAGTTTTTGCACGTAGGAAATTACATGAATGGCGTGTCAGAGTGTTAGTGCACAGACATAAGAGAAACAAAAGAAGAGAAATATTTAAGTTTTTTGTTGAAAGGCATGAAACAGTGAATCGTATTAACTCATTTTTTATTCCTATGCAAAATAAAATTTATATACGTAGAAAGAAAAACGCATTTCATAAATGGCAACATTTTTATCAGTCATGTGCTGATAAAGAAGACACTTTGAGTCTGATCGTTGTTCATAAACATTTTAATTTTGTTATAAAATTCTTTAAACAATATCTTATTGCAAAGAATCATTTTGAATTAAGAATAAAACGTAGAATATTTAATGAAATAAGTAAATATTTCTTATGGGCAAGAAAGTACTCAACTATTGAAAGACCATTCAGAAATTTTCGTGCATACGTCAGTGCTAGTATCTCTCGTAAAGCTAGAGAAATTACTGAATTCACAATGGGGAGATATCGTACTGGTTTCTTTCATTTGAAATATATGATAAAACCGCCTAGTATTCGTTTGAAGCATGTACTTTTACTGGTAGCATCAAGTTTGAAACAGCATCCAATTTATGAAGCATTTTTTCGTACAACTTTTGTGGAACATATTTATTCACATTTGCATCAACATCACTCACGTGGTAGTAGTTATGGAATATATAATGCTGCAAATAGTTCATCTGATATAGTAACTGCTGCTGCAAAAGCTCAAGCACTCTATGATATACTTCATGACAAGGTCAAATTAAAGAGAGGTGAATTATTAAAATGTATGACAAAAGAAAGCTTATGTTGCGAAAAATTACCATGGGTAATTAGAACAGCAGAAGATTTATCATGTGATTTATATTTGAAACCAGAATATCATAATGAGAATATTCCTCGTATTAAATACGATGCTGATATAGGCAAAGGTCACCATAGTTTTCATTATGGACCAGATTATAGTTTAATCGGTGTTAGAAAGGAGACAGCTATTATAGCTAATTGCTTGTCCGATGTCGGCGAAGCATATATAAATGCGAATAAAATGCAACGTAAGCTTTATAAATGGTTGCAAATGACACGATATCAATTAGAACTTACATATATCATAACACACAATTATCATCATTATGCTAGAAAATTTCATGCATTGAATAAAATCACAACATATGCAAAAGCTCGAGCTGTTGTGCGCTTGAATTCTCATCGTGTACAATATCTACGTGTATTACATCATATTGATATTATGATAAATAGGCATGATCATGAATATAGAATGAATAGAATTGGTACATTATTTCATTATGAACAATGCAAGAGGTCATTTATATTATTATGGCATCATAGAACATTGCAAAAATTAAATAGAAGAAAAAGTGAAAAAAAAGCATTAAATTTCAAAACAATGCGTGGACAATCATTAGCATTATGGTTAATGCAAGCAGGGTGTTCAGTTAAATCAAGTTATGATTTACCTGAAAATCATGAAAATAAATTTTATTATCAATATGATAATTTTACTTATGGAGGAGGTAATAGTAACGGAAATACAGACCACGATCCATATGCAAAAAAGTTTGTATCATTTGGCAAAACTAAACGTGAAATGCGTGCAGAACAGAAGGCAAATGAGAAGTTTCGCACTCCAGCTAAGGGATATGGCGATAGTGTACCACCTAGTGGAAGTGGAGTGTACACCCCAAGTAAGAAATCGAACTTTCTGGCACTCAGTATTATGAGAAGTCCTAAGTTGAAGTGAGTATATAAGAGAGGTTAGTAATGACTAACAGTATGTGTAATATGTTCAATGATTATATAGTATTGTAAACAACGAAATTTGTACATGTGTACATCTATGTATTACCTTTGCTTTCCCCATTGAATGCTCGCTGTGGCCGACATCGCGAGCCCTAGACACCTCACCCATTGCAAAGCCATCAGGCAACAGATCCTACAGAACAGAAAAAAAGATGCAATCCCACATTGTACTGTAGTTCTGCTGCCTGATGGCCCCACAATGATGAGGTGGCAAGGGCCTACGAGTCCGGTCCACAGCTCGCACTTCAGGGGATCGTGGGTCGCCATCCAGCACCGTGGAGAACAGAGCCTCTAGGAGAGCATATGGAATTCAGACCAATCTTCTCCCGACGCTCTGCCCTCCGCGATGCTGGATACATATTTCAGGTCGACCACACAAACCTTCTCCCTCCTCCCTCCTATTCCTAACCATTCTACCAACTTCCTGTCGAACCCACAGAATACAATCGCGGACGTGGGCGAGGAAGTGGCCATACTCCTTCTCTATTTTCACTATCAGATGCACCAGCACCAACACTACTATCCTCTTGAGAAATATGAGATAAATTGGATGTTTGTGATGTTTGACTACCGTGACGCAGTATACCTTCTCGAATAAATTTGCCACCAGAATTAAGACCACTACCTGGACCACCATTACCACTACTATTATTAAATGCAATTCCTGCATTTGATGATGGTGTATCATTACTACTTTGATTAGCTAATTCTGCCAAGTAACTATTTGGATACTGTAAACTGCCTGCACCAGGAGTTGTTCCAAGGATCATACCATCAGACTCTGATGCGAGTGATGATGAAGCATTTGATGACATTGTATATGACCTCTCAATTCCTGCGTGAGATCTACTATATGATCCAACTTGCATGTCCCCATTATCATCATCTTCTTCATCTTCATCTTCATAAGTACGATCATCATGATCATAGTCAAATTCAGCGCCAGGATCTAGACCAGGGACACCCCTCCATGACCTATATGACCCATCTACTGATCTATGCATTTTACGCAAGAGACATGGATCAAAAGGAAAAAATGATTCTAATGGATTATTACCAGTACCCATAACAGGTACTTTAGTTTTTTGGATAGCAGCAGCAGAACTATCAGCTTTAGATCTAATTGCTATCATACTTCCAGTTGATGTAGTTCTAGGTATAACTTGTGCAGGTGTTATTTGTTGCTGTTGTTGGTCACTCAAACGTGGGACTGGGTCCATAGGTATAGTACATACTGCCCCGATCATACTATGTATACCTGCACCTGCACTATCTGATGTCACACCAGCACTGACAATACTTGTACTCCTTGATCTAATATCCTCATCGGGAACATCACCGACGTGATGACCATCCACAACAGCCGGCAACATCCTCCAGCACTCCTTTGCAAACATATTTACATGTTGTGCTAATCTTACAAATTCTCCTCTAACACTTTCTAAACAATATTTTAATGGGTTTAATTCACATGTCATCGCACGTTCCCAATGACGTCTTGATGTATTATCATTTTTAATTGTTTCTGCTAAATCAGTGCCATAAAAACATAATACATAACTAGCCGCTTGCATGCAACAGAAAAACGTTTCATGTCTACTTAATGTAGATGCAAGTGCTGCTTTACTTCTTCTACCCATATCATCAAATTCTGCATAAAATCCATTTGAATCACCACTTGTAGTACGAGTAGGACCACTTATAGTACCTGTTATAGCAGCTGCTTTTTCTAAATCAGTCAAGCTTTCACTTGTAGATATCGTGGATGCCACAGATTTCAAATCAAATGGAACGGAACTATTTGCACTAGAACTACGAAGTATGGATCTACTATATGGTGTATCAGCACCAACTTGAGTGATATATTCATTAGCATATGATAATAATGACGATAAACAATCAGAAACTAAGCCAACAGGTACAAAATTAGCTCTTGCCATAAATGATGCTAGATATAAAACGGCACTTTGTAGTTTCATACTGCTTTGTCCTGTTTCTAAAAATACTCTTAATAATCGTAAACAAAACCCAGATGCAAATCTTTCAACTTTTGAACCTAAATAAAAGTATATAAACTGCACAAATTTTGACCTATAAGTATAGAGAACACGTTCTTCGAATATTGATAACATTTGCACGTATAATCTTTCTTTTGTAGCGGCATCCTTTTGTAATTGTCTATCTATAAATGATACTACTTGTACTAATATAGAATCTAATTTATCTGCCATTTCAGCTACTTCTGATGGTATACAATTTTGAAATCCATTTAATACATTATGAGATGATAATTTCGTTCTAGTATCCTCCATGTTATTATCATCTAATTGAAATAGTGTTTCTTCATCTTCACCATGATATTCTTCTTGTATTTTCACTTCACCACTATCTTCAATAACAATTTCTACATCTAATTCCAATGCATGCTCTATAATCAGATCTAAAATCATACTTTGTAATGCAGGAATATAATCACAGATGTAGAGTAGCTGTGAAACATACATTGCAATAATTTCTTTACAATGTCTTTTATGTGGATACATTTCAATGAGTACTTTCATTAATTTACGTTGTCCAGATGGTACTAGATGTATAAGTGCATGTATAGCGCGATGTATGCGATACGATCGTGCCATTAGGTTCTCAATACATGCTTGTTCTAAGTTCTGAGCATCTGTATGTGCTTCTGCAGTACGACAGTCATACCCTGGCATTGGCGGTAATGGAGTAAAGAGAGACCCTCCTCCACTACTTGTACTAGTTGATGAAGATGTTGCTCCTATCGCTGCTGCTTTAAGTGATATAGGTCCACCAGTAGCTGAATCTTCTTCCATATCTGTCACAATCATTGCAGCAGCTGCTGTTGCATTATGTACTGCCTGTATTTTTTCAGCTGTTGTCATATTCTCATTTGAGTGTTCCAATTCAGATCCAGATCTTAGTATATTCGCAATGGATGATGTCCCATTGGAACTACTGCTACTATCATTAGCCAATTCCCAATCGGACGGTGCTAATTTTGATACAAGGGCTCTAAATGCGCTTTCCAAAAATGTAGGATTTGTACTCACCATATGGCCTAGTAGATTGATAAAGGCTATGCTTATCTTTCTATCACATCGCCAATCATAAGACAGTATAGCTTCAATGAGTTCAGTGTATTTTGATGTGCTATCAGCGTCTCTCGCGAAGGTGGTCACATAAGATGATAATCCAATCATAACTTTCCATAATACCTCTTGATCATCTCGATCACGCAATTGCTTACATACATTGTCGTAATAGAACGCTTCACCACGTGATTTACCTTCCAAAGCCTGTACTATAAAATTCTTGATTGGGTCTAGATCGGAGGCTCCAGCCAAAAGATTGTGCTCTGTTTGAAGCAGCATCCCGTTGCCCAAAACACACTTGAAATCACTTGAAATCTAAAACGAACTGCAGAGACCTATTCAATACTCCAAGCGTGTGAGCTGGACGCATCAGGGTACTCACCAACATGCGTATTATGTCCCGTCGGTTGGGTATTCGGTAGGATGAGACCCGGTATATATCTCTTGTTACAACAGTATATATTAATCTATTCCTTTCCTGGTTACATTCAGTACTCTTGTTTTTGAAATTGTCAAAATTGGGTTGCATATATTATTTAAAGTGGTCTATTTATAGCAATTAAAGTCTAAATCTGGTCGACATGGAGAATACCGCTAGCGGAGAGAACAGCATCAAAGTTGCCGTTCGCGTTCGTCCCCCAACTGCAGAAGATGCGAATAACAATGTATCGAATCAGAAGAAGCGCATGAGTTTCAGTAAGGAATCTGCGTCAAACGCACAGAACCCAGTCCTGAGTAAGCAGCTACAGCTTCAACAACAAGCAGAATCTTTACAACAACATGTAGTATGTGTAGGACAAACGCAGGTCAGTATTAATAGTAGCACGTTGGCAGATACGCGGAATTTTGTTTTTGATTGGGTGGCTACTCCTGAATCTACCCAAGAAGATGTATGGAAGAATGTGGGCTTAGATATAGCCAAGTCGACAATGCAGGGTTTTAATGGTACCATCATAGCGTACGGTCAAACAGGCTCGGGAAAGACGCATACTATATTTGGTAGTGATCCTGATGGAACCGCAACAAAAGGTGCTACAAAAAGTAACAGTACACCTGCTTCTCCAGGTACATCTTCATCACCCACAGCTAACAGAGGTCTTGTCCCTCGTGCCCTCAAATATATATGGGATTATATATATAGTGAAGAACAGCGTAGTTTAACACCTATTAAGTCGTCTAATAAGTCTAGTGAATCATCAACATCAGCATTAGTCATGGAAACAAAAAATTTTGAAGTCGGTGTCAGTATGTGCGAGATATATAATGAAAGGGTGTATGATCTACTAGACGATCCCAATACTGATGCTACCAATGCCAATATTGCAAGCGATAATAACAATACCCGTTTGACAAGTACAGCATTACAATTACGTGATGATCCCATTAAAGGTATTTTTGTCGAAGGGTTGGCGGAGGAAGTGTTACATAGTCCCAAGGATGCAGAAAAAATATTATCAATAGGATTAAAAAATAGACATACAGCTTCCACATTAATGAATAGGTCTTCATCACGATCACATGCTATCTTCATATTACGTGTTGATTTAACAACTGAAAGAGAGGGAGTACGTTCATGTCGTAGTAGTAAATTTACCTTGGTTGATTTAGCGGGTAGTGAAAGACAAAAGAAGACAAGTGCGAGTGATACTCGTCTTCGCGAAGCTGGTCAGATTAATAGATCATTATCTGAACTTGGCAATGTTATTCATTCACTTACTTCAGGAAGTAATACTTCATCAACCATACATGTACAGTATCGTAATAGTAAATTAACCTATCTACTACGTGATTCACTTGGCGGAAACAGTAAAACTGTGATGATGGCTATGGTAACACAAAATGAGAATAGCATAGCTGAAACAATGACAACATTAAAATTTGCACAAAGAGCTAAAAAAATTAAAAATAATATTAAATTAAATGAACAATTAGTAAGTGGAACTGTGGAAGCTTTAAAGAAAGAGATAGCTGCTTTGAAACAACGCATTGCTGAATCTGCTATAATAAATGATACAAATCATACTATTTGTAATAATTCAAGTAAATTATGTATGGCTACATCACCTATGGTATTTCAATCTGCTGCAAAATATATTGCTAGTTTTAGTCCAAAAGGACGAACAAGTAATAGAGCAGACAGTTCTGTTGGAGCCGATATTGTTTCAGCTGGAGATGCAGGTTATAATAATGATGTGTATAATGCAGATGCTACTCCAATGCCTCGCTCATTGTATGTTCAACCCCATAGTCATAATGACATGTCTTCATCTACCGTGAATGGAGAAGCGTTACATATGGCACTGCAGCGTTGTCATGCAGCAGATGAATTACGCTTAAGAGCTGAAATCAAGAATAGATCATTACTACAGCAACTTCAACATGCTGAATTATTATTATCTGAAAAGGGGCGTTTAAGTTCTAATGATACTAATCCTACAATAACAGCTATAACAGCAGTTATTAGAACTGAAATTGAAACTGAATTAATAAAACAACAACAAATAGTTATGGAAATCGAGCGACGTATGAAGTGGACACAAAGTTCCATGCCAAACATGACAAGACATAATCATGGTAGTAACAATAGCAGCACCAATAATAGTCCACTATCTAATGTATCTACTAGTACAGGCAGTAGTCCAAGTGATAGTGGTGCGAGCTCTGTAGGTTTCGTGCCTGTTGGTCAATGGATCTGGAGTTCACAAGATGAAGATCTATTCAATCATAATATGCTTGCAGCACTGCAATCCATGGGATATACAGGCACTGGTAATGAAAGCATCAATAGTAGCAATATCACAGACGCATCATCCAATAATACAGAGATTCAGAAGCAAGTTGATGATGCTACCATTGAAATATCCGAACTTAAAGAATTGCTTATGAGTGAAAGGACTACATTTGAGAAATATAAAAAAGAGAATACAGCTCGCCATGAAGTTACAATAAAAGGGTTAGAAGATCAACTACGTCAATGCGAAGCAGAAAAGGCTCATGCATGTGCATCTGCTGGTAATGAATTACAAAGTTTAATTATATTAAAAGATAATGAATATAAACGAATTCAATCCCACAATAAGGAATTAGAATTAGAAGTTCATGAATTGCAAACTGTCATTGAAGATTTAAGAATAACTTATACAAAAACACAATCTGAATTAATTGAAGAAAGACGCGAAAAGGATGGATTAAGTCGTGGAATTAAACGTCTTAAACAAAAAACAGAGGTTATGACTGCAATGGAGGCAGACCTCGTAACCGCCGAAGAACAGTTAAGTGTTATGCAAAATATATGTGAAGAATTGCAATCTACTAAAAATATAAGTGATGATACTTTACGTGAGCATGAAGCATCTATAAGAGAATTAGAAACTAATCAAACAAGACTACAATCTGAAAATGATTGGATGAAGGATGAAATTGATTCATTATTGGTCCAAGCCGAGGCCTTAATTGGTGAAAAGCAGAGATTGAACATACTATTACAAGGGAGAGAAGATGAATTAACTAGTGCACTTGAAGCTAAAGATACACTTACAACACAATTTACTCAATTAGAAGAATATGTAACTAATAATAGTAATAATAACAATGATGACAACGTTGTCATGAATGACAAAAATGCTGTTGAACAGGTTCGTCATTTGATAGAATCACAGGAAAATCTACGACATGATTATGAATCACAATTAACTACATTATCATCACAATGTGAAGAATATAATGATATTAATATTAAACTTCAAGTAGAAATTAATGCATATAAAGACAAAGTAGCCACATTATCACAAATGTCACAATCATTGTCATCACAACTTTCTATAGCAAAAACAAAACAATCTGATTTAATTTTAGAAAAAGAGAATATAAATGATAATAATAATCATATATTACTTAATTATGAATCTGAAAAGAAACATAGATGTTCCTTAGAATCAGAAATATTATCATTAAAAGCCACATTATATCACACCCAAATGCAGTTGACTAATAAAACAAATAGTGTCAATTCATTAAGATCTGCTGTAAATTCAAGCGAAATACATACAGAAATATTAACAACAGAAAATAATGAAATGTCTCATGAAATTAAAGAATTATCATTGGAAATTGAAAATTTTAGATTGTACGTTCGCGACTTAGAGAATAAACAGTATCAAGCCATGACTAGCAAAAAAATACAAGCAAAAGAATTTTTACAATGGAAAGAAGCAAATTCACCACAGAGTTCACCTATTAGTACTATAAATATAGAAAATAATTCTTATAGTAACAACAACAATGAGGTGATGAATGCACATAAAACACCTTCAAAACATTTCACTTCAATTAACAATAACAATTGTAGTGATGTTAAAGTACAAGACAGTGACGATTTATATAAATTACGAATCAAATTAGAGAAATATTATGAGAAACAATTGACACTACAATATCATATGTTAACAGAGAAATATAATAGCGAACGCAACGGATCTAACGTTAGAACGGCAGTGATTGCTGATGCAGCTGCTACTGCTGCTTCACATATTGAAAAAATGAGAAAAGAAGAATTAACTGCTTCTTCTGCTGTTAATATAAGTACTGAAGTATCTGAAATAACAAAGAAACCACCATCACCATTTAAATCGGCTAGTAGCTTTCATGTTGGTGTATTTGATAGAATTAAACCAAATGGCTTTAATACATTAAAATTATTACAAAATAAGGCTGAAAATAAATTAGATAAAGTTCACTATCGTAAGCGAGGCGGATCCAATACGACGACCGTTACATCATCAAAATCTACATCTGCAAATGAAAGTATTAGTAGTGCAAATACCAGTGCTGTTACTGAATTTGATGATAGTGTTATGACTGATTGTAGCAAAGCATCGACAGTTTCGCAATGGAGTGATGCAGGCTCTGCTACACCGGGTCCTAGTATAACTCCATCAAGTCAAGGTTCTACTCATTATGAGGGAGGTATCAGTGGATTTGACACATCAATTAGTTCAGGATATAGTACAGCATTATATAGTAATAATTCTAGAGATTCTAATACTATGACACCCATGATACTACATGGTGATGCTGACAGCACGATGGCAAGTAGTGATATCAGTCAAGTTACTGAAGGCAGTCAACTATTCTTTTCACCAGAAAAAGAGAATAATATATCTAATTATCATGAAATTAATACTAATAGAAGTATTGTTAATATTGACGAAATGGCTGCTGTTTCATTAAATGAAGAAAATTGGAAGACGGTATTGTCACCTGAACCTATGAACCTGAATCATATACAACCACCTCCACCTAGATCAAGGGGGGAAGGGATATTAAGTAGCATCAATACTGCTAGTGCAAGCGCTACCATGAATAATGATAATACTACTTCAACTTTGATGTCGGAAACAGATGATGATAATGATTTTGAAGGTGTAGAAAGTGATGTTTCTGTTAGTACTGTAGGTACACCACTGCCGAGCTCGAGTCCTTTACCGACTACTATACGGAAAGGCGATACCCCAACCAATACAACTAATGACGATGAAGCACAAATAATCATACATAATGAAGGTCGTATATATTCACGTATTGCTAATAATATTTCAATAGGTAATAAAAATATCAGTGATCAAACACATCTGCTATCTCAATCACTGCGTTCATCGACATTCTTAAGTAAAGGTGAATGGAAAGAAAGTTTTTGGGTTATTGATAATACGACGACTGAGAATAATAATCAATCAAAAATGAATGGAGCCAAAATGGCTGCTACCACTTCTATGAATTCCCCAATATTACAAATTTATCGTAGTAAAAGTGATTATAAATATAACCCAACATCATCTACGGGAAAGATTAAAACTATACCATTATACTCTACAAGTAAGTCTAAAGAAGGACCAAAGGAGGTATTGTCACAAATGAATACAACAGCAAATACAGAAGAAAACGCACCACCAAACTTGAACCATAAGAATGCAGCAGCAGATTGCTGTTCTACTGATACCAGTAGAATATATGCTAAGTACATCAAGCAAAGACCTTTTAAAGGAAAAATTATATATTCTTTTGTTTTATGTGAAATTAATCCTATATCTACATTAAATAGATCACCATTAAAAAATAGATCACAATCACTGACACCCGGTGGAAGTCGAGTAAGTGAAGAAAAACCTATTGTTAAATTTGCAAGTACAGATAGAGCACAAGTGGAAGCATTATGGACTGCAGTGAATAATAATATTACAAATACTGTGGTTTAGTTAATGATAGTAAAATTAGGAATGGATTCCAAACAAAGGTTAAGAATATATGATATATATAAAGATTATCCACTGAAATTATACTGTAAATAAAACACAATCACTAATAACTATAACACCACTACTAAACTAACTACTTCTATGCGCAAAAGCGCTACCTCTCAATGCTACACCATTAAGCTCTTCTAATGCATCTTGTATTTCAATTGCAGATGTTGCCATAAAATCAGTAGTCACTTGACCGAACAGCCCACTTGGTGATCTATATTTAACGGTAAATAAACCCACTTCTTTTCCACTAGCTAAAATAATATCATCATTTGTGACTAATAGAATCTGTTTCGGTAATATACCATGAAATGCACTATTTTCTTTTAAAATAGATTCCATGGATTGAGATGTTTTCATGATTAAATCTTTTTTTTCAATAAACGATAATTTATTGGTGTTTATAGTAGAAGAAGAACTTTGACTGTCAGAGATATTCCAAGATTCTTGTACATGATCAAAATTTGTATCATTTCCTACAGATGATACAAATTGTTTCATTAATGCTGATGTTGTAGTATATGATGGTATTATGCCTATATATATAATATTATGATAGAAAAGGAACCGTTAGTAAGATAATGCAATAAAATTGTGGTAGTATTCTTAATTTGTCACAATATTATTACTATTTGCCGATCAGACAAATGCCTCGTACAGGTCGTCACATAGTGGGTTTGGATCTAACTCGCCCCCTCAGACTCGTCATCTAAAAGAGAAAATCTTCATTTCGGTAATAGTATTTATAGTAGTGGTATGGCTACCAAAGCAAGACAGGAGAGTGTGTGCATGGACACTAAATATAAACAGAAAAAACAAACAATGAAGTAACGTACCTACTTGCATAGTACGATGTGAACAATAATCAAGAAGTGCACCCATACCTGAGACAAGCATCCATCCACCAGCAACAGCTTTTGATTTTTCTGCCTCCTGCATTCTTCCTGCCATCAATAGACCGCTGTCACCACGGCTACCACTATTAGCCATCGCTTCACGAGCTGCACCAGGCGTTCGCCCTTGTAATTTGCTCTTAAGTTTAGACATATACTTAGCAGATACATCAGTAATACCTTCAATTTGTATTGTTTTATTATGACGCTTTTCTTTTTCTTTTTTAATAGCATCAAGATCTTCATTCAATATGGCTGCATTCGCTGATTCTTCCTGATTTTTTGCATTGCGATCAAGAATAGTATCACTTCCTGTCAAAACATCTACACTTATAAATATCGCTCGAAGTTTACTATTTTTATTCAGATCGACAGAAATATTTGAACGATTTTCTTTGCTGGTTTGCTGATACTGACCATCAACACCGGGAAATCCAGCAAAACAACGTTTTGAATTAGACAAAGAGACAGGTTTACGAAAACCACATCGACCACTATGAGTACTACGCAGCCGCAGCAACTTCATTGTCATTGATGGAACCATCTTTCCAGAAGTACTTCGCTGGATTGCCACAATTCTTTTCTAAATACTTCCTAATGTAAGATCTAAAAAAGCAAACCACGAATGGGGTGATAAAAATTAATGCAAAGAGAACAATGAGGTAGTAATACACATCATCCATCTATGTTTTAAAAAGTATGATCCTTCCATCCCACTTTCGAACTTCCTCGTCGTATGTACGTACGTCCTAACCTCCTGATGATATGAAAATCAGGAGCAATCCACAAAACCTCGGGATATTCCGACCGCGCCTGATCGATTTCATCGTATAACATATAGACACAAGCACGCTATGATATATGGAATTTGATACACGCGGCTTTAAAAAAAAGCACCGATGATTTACATTGATTTACATTTAATTTAATAACCTCCCAACCTCCCCCTGCGACGTTATGCGTCATCTTCTCTACCCATAATATCCTTTCTCTTCCAACTCATACATGGCATACACATCAAGTAAATAAATATGGCCAATTTAAATACTTTCAGCAGCTGTTGTTCCATATCCTTCAGCACCTGCGAGCCTATGTAACCATTCTCGAGTACCAGAATTTTTAATCTCATCAATACCATCTTTACCTAGTGTTTGTATTTGCGTTAATGCTTTTGTTGTATATTCATTCAATTTCAATATAATATCATTACTTGTAGTATTAGATGATGATAACGATTCTATGTTCGTCATATCAACTAACGTTGATCCCACATCCTTATGAAATCCACACATTTTCATTTCATTGGTAGATTCAGTTGATATTGTAACCCTTTTTTCCACTAATGATATCACAATATCATATTGTAATTGTGATTTATATGATGATGCTAATCTTGAATCAAGTGTACCAGCAATAAATACACCACTTTCTATCAAATCATTTAATTGTGTGGTATTTCCTTCAATGATTAATGGACGCAATATACTCCAATCATTTCTATGTGATACAAATTGTGGTAAAGTTCTCATAACAGCTAATAATTTTGTAAGACTATTACCAACAACAAGTATACGTTTTTTTAATAATATAGCATTGTATAAAATAACACAATCAAAACCCAATTCAACCCAAAGTTCTTGCATCTGAGAAACATGTAGATAACTTTTTTCTTCTAAATAACATGGATTATTTAATTCAATACCACCAAAAGAGCCTTGTGTCATAAAAGCTAAAATTGATTCTAATATTTTTACTGGTTCACCATTATTACAACTATATGAGTGAAGTAACACATTCAATACATCATGATATTTCTCTGGGTTAAAAGATGAACAAATTAAACCTAAACTTGCTTCACGCACTACTTTATCGGTAGTGATGGGAATTGTCATAACATAAATCCAATCACTTTTTACTTTGGTATATTGATATGAGGTGTTTAACATTACCATCTTCTCTACTAAAGCCTGAATAGGCTGCTCAACAATCGGATAGTTCCAGACCGACAAATAGTCGCCGTGCAAATCTTTCTCCACCAGGGTCACCGCAAACTGCTCGTTCATTGTAATATATGTAGTGTATGAATGATGCGGCAATTACACAGTGGGGGGCTAAAAAAAGAAATTCATGAGACGCATCACACCCGTCGGTTATATGGAATCTTGAGATTTACGAATAAACTCTTTTGTTAGTTCCGAAGAAGGTTCCGAAGAAGTTTCAAGGTAGAGAACAGTGTATTGAATATACTGGAGACTAGTATAGAAGCTGGAATACCTGATAGTACCCAATTCACCCCTTCAATCTTGAATTCAACATCGAGGTCATCACTCGATCAAAACAACTTAGTCGCCGTAGATCAGCATGGCAGCCTTCACCAAATCATTCGCGGAGTTCTTCGCGTGTCTCGAGCCTGCTATTTTCGGGTATGTGGCCAGCAACTTCAGTATCAAAGAGTTCGTGGCCGTACACGAAGCCTTCACTTCGAGCTCAGTGTTCAGACAAGTATGGCACAGCCGGATCAAACTCGTTCTGCGTGACACATGGTCGGCCATAGAGGGCAAAGAAGCATTGTGCTGGGTACTAGACCGAGGCATGACCAATCTCAGAAGCTGGGATCTGAAGCTTCCTGGCTGCGAGCAAGGTGGAGAAAGCTTCACACAGCTGTGTCTCGATAGGGAATGGCGTCTAGTGAGAGCCACACTACATATGACAGAGGTGGATGTGAGTGTGGCTAGTGGCAAGCATCGTGATACCCCCCTTCACGTTGCAAGTCAAGTTGGAGAATTGGATGTATGTCAGTTGTTGTGTGAGAGAGGTGCTGACATGGAGGTCGGAGATGATAAGAACCAGACTCCGCTCCACTGGGCAGCTGAAAAAGGCCACCTCGATAAAGTCAAGTACCTAGTCGAGCAAGGTGTCAACAAGGAGGCCAGAGATAATTGGAACAGTAATCCGCTCCACCATGCAGCTGGGAGTGGCCACCTCGAGACTATCAAGTACCTAGTCGAGCAAGGTGCCAACAAGGAGGCCAGAGATGATCAGAACAGGACTCCGTTCCACGATGCAGCCGACAATGGCCACCTCGACACAGTCAAGTACCTAGTCGAGCAAGGTGCCGATAAAGATGCCAGAAATGATCATAACAGTACTCCGCTCCACTATGCAGACGGCAAGGGCCACCTCGACAC
>JACKZZ010020100.1_pt1 | contig 41778 bp, 41 predicted proteins | sample 8027871 | NCBI WGS metagenome assembly JACKZZ01 (sample SAMN15724774, study PRJNA655200) | protist metagenome | isolation source: fluorescence activated cell sorting (FACS) single amplified genomes of... | place: USA: West Boothbay Harbor, Gulf of Maine | collected 2000-07-19
TGCCAGTGATAAGCTGGAGGAAGGTGGGGATGACGTCAAGTCCTCATGGCCCTTACGTGTTGGGCTACACACGTGCTACAATGGCATCTACAACAGGAAGCAAAACGGCAACGTTAAGCAAATCCCGAAAAGATGCCTCAGTTCGGATTGCACTCTGCAACTCGAGTGCATGAAGCTGGAATTACTAGTAATCGTGGATCAGCGTGCCACGGTGAATGCGTTCCCGGGTCTTGTACACACCGCCCGTCACACCATGGGAGTTGGTTCTACCTTAAGGCAAGGTTTTAAACCCTTGACCACGGTATAGTCAGCGACTGGGGTGAAGTCGTAACAAGGTAGCCGTAGGGGAACCTGCGGCTGGATTACCTCCTTTCTAAGGATGAGTGAAAGTAAAATTTCACTCTAAATAATATACATCGGTAATGTTGACCGTCCTCATTTCTCTTCTTAAAGTAATGTTTCCTTCTTGTAGGGCCGGTAGCTCAGTTGGTTAGAGCACACCCTTGATAAGGGTGGGGTCGAAAGTTCGAGTCTTTCTCGGCCCACCATACTTAACTGGGGGATTAGCTCAGCTGGGAGAGCGCCTGATTTGCATTCAGGAGGTCAGCGGTTCGATCCCGCTATCCTCCACCAGGAAACATTTAGTTATTAAAACTGTAAATAAAAATAATTTATATCAATATCTATATCCGAACATTAAAAGTTATTATTTAATGTTCAAAATAAAAATTTGATCACAACATAGATAAATTTTCTGTTAAAAGAATTTTTTTCTGTGCATAAATCAAGCGTTTAAGGGCGTGTAGTGGATGCCTTGGCACTGAAAGCCGATGAAGGACGTGATATACTGCGATAAGTTTCGGGGAGCTGTATGTAAGCTTTGATCCGAAAATTTCCGAATGGGGAAACCCACCACTTTATGTGGTACTTTAAACTGAATACATAGGTTTAAAGAGACAACCTGGAGAACTGAAACATCTAAGTAACCAGAGGAAAAGAAATCAATTGAGATTCCGTTAGTAGTGGCGAGCGAACGCGGAGTAGGCCAGTAGTTTTGTTAGAAAAATTTGAATAGTTTGGAAATGCTAACCATAGAGGGTGATAGTCCCGTATGAGTAATGTCTAACAAAATTCTTGAGTAAAGCGGGACACGAGAAATCCTGCTCGAATATAGGGGGACCACCCTCTAAGCCTAAATACTCTTCAGTGACCGATAGTGAACTAGTACCGTGAGGGAAAGGTGAAAAGAACCCCTATTAGGGGAGTGAAATAGAACCTGAAACTGCATGCCTACAATCAGTCCGAGCCCTTTTTAGGGTGAGGGCGTACCTTTTGTATAATGGGTCAGTGACTTAATTTATTAAGCAAGCTTAAGCCATCTAGGTGTAGGCGCAGCGAAAGCAAGTCTTAATAGGGCGATTATACAGCGATCATTGTTGCCATAATCTTTTATGGCTTTGTTAACGTAAAAACCTTCTTCTTTTAATATTTTTATAACTTTATTTTTTTGATTAAAACCAATCTCTAAAATAAATTTACCATTTTTCTTAATCAGAATACTTGCCTTATTGATTACTTTTCTGATTTTTGAAAAACCATCAAACCCACCACTTAAAGCTAACTTTGGCTCAAAATTAACTACATCTTTTTCCAAATATTTTAAACTTAACTGTTCAATATATGGAGGGTTTGAAACAATGATATCATATTTGCCATTATTAAAATTGTCAACACTTGAGTGAAAAAACTTTACTCGATTAGTTAAGTTTAGTTGTTTTGCGTTAAATTTACTTACATTTATACTTTTTTTAGAAATATCTATTCCAGTGCCATAAAAATTAGATCTCTCTTTTAATATAGATAAAAGAATACATCCAGATCCAGTTCCAATATCAAGAATTTGTAGTTGATCATCTTTTGAATAAATTTTTAAAACCTGTTCTATTATTAATTCACTATCAGGTCTTGGAATTAGCACATCTTTATTAACAAAAAATTCATCTTTCCAAAACTCTTTTTTATTTATTAAATAAGCAATTGGTTCACCTTTTTTTCTTCTTTCAATTAAACTTTTAAATTTTCCTAATTGCTCTGAGTTCAAAACTTCTTTAGGGTTTAAAATAATATGCTTGTTATCTCTTTTAATCGAGTTGGATAATAATATCTCACTATCAAGTTGAGGATTGGCTATCTTATTTTTTTGTAGGATATCTATTCCTTCTTTCAGAATATTTTCTATATTCATTTTAATTAAGATTGCTCAATTTTTCTTCTTGTGCTTGTAGCGTTAAGCTTTCTACCATTTCATCAAAGGCTTCTCCTTCTAAAAAAGCTTCAAGTTTGTGTAAGGTTAGATTAATACGATGGTCTGTTACTCTTCCTTGTGGAAAATTGTATGTTCTAATTCTTTCAGAACGGTCTCCAGTTCCTATTTTGCTTTTTCTATCTTCAGATCTTGCGCCCTCAATTCTTGATCTTTCTAATTCATAAAGCCTTGATCTTAAAATTAACATCCCTTTTGCTTTATTTTTGTGTTGTGATTTTTGATCTTGTTGAGATACAGATAATCCAGTTGGAATATGAGTAATTCTCACGGCACTATCAGTTGTATTAACGGATTGTCCACCTGGGCCACCAGCTCTAAAAACATCAATTCTTAAGTCTGAATCATTTATTTTTATATCAACCTCTTCTGCTTCTGGTAGAACGGCCACTGTTGCTGCAGAAGTGTGAACTCTCCCTTGAGTTTCTGTATCTGGAACTCTTTGAACACGATGAACTCCACTTTCATATTTTAATGTTGAATAAATATTTTTCCCCCTAATTGATGCAATAACTTCTTTCAATCCCCCTGCCTCACTCTGAGACATACTTATTAATTCTAATTCCCATTTTTTTTGATGACTAACTTTTTCATACATCTTAAAGAGATCTGCAGCAAATAAACTTGCCTCCAATCCTCCTGTGCCTGCTCTAATTTCTATAATTGCATTTTTTTTATCTGCTTCATCTTTTGGTAATAAAAATAGTTTTAATTTTTTTTCTATAGTTTCGTTTTCTAATTTTAAATCTTTTAATTCTACTTCAGCCATTTCTTTAAACTCATTATCACTACTAGAATCGCTTAATATTTTTTCTAGATCTTTTTTTTCTCCCTCATAAGAAAAATATTTTCTAGCATCATCAATTACCTCGTTTAAATCCGAGTATTCTTTTGATTTTTCAGCAAAAAGTTTTTTATCCACTTCACCTGATGATAATTCTTTCTCTAAAACAGAATGCTTAGATATTAAATCTTCAATAGTTTTTAGAGGTATCATTGTATTTATAATTTTTTATCAAGTTCAGCAGCTTTTTTTTCAACTTCACTTACAACTCTTGATATTATATCTTCTGATAAAACTTTTTCACTTTGAATGCCAGATAAATAAAGCATATTATTACCCTTACCGCCTCCAGTAATTCCTATATCTGTCATCGCTGCTTCTCCAGGTCCATTAACTACACAGCCAATAATCGATAATGTTAAAGGGGTTTTGATGTGAGAAAGTTTATCTTCTAATATTTTTACCGTATCAATTACTTGGAATGCTTGTCTTGCACATGATGGACAAGATATAATTTTTACACCTCTATTTCTTAAATTAAGTGACTTTAATATTTCATTACCAATTTTAATTTCTTTAACAGGATCATCAGACAAAGAAATTCTTATAGTATCACCTATTCCATCCATTAAAAGTGAGCCAAGACCTATTGATGACTTAACACTACCCGATACAAAACCTCCAGCTTCTGTGATCCCTAGGTGTAATGGATAATCTGTAACTTTTGATAGTTGACGATACGCTGCAATAGATAAAAATATATCTGAAGATTTTACACTTATCTTAAAATTAAAAAAATCTTGATCTTCTAAAATCTTAATATTCCTTTGTGCGCTTTCAACTAAAGCTTCTGGGCATGGCTCTTTATATTTTTCTAAAATATCTTTTTCAAGAGAGCCAGCGTTAACACCTATTCTAATAGAACAATCATTATTTTTAGCAGCACTAAGTACATCGTGTATTTTTAATTTATCACCAATATTTCCTGGATTAATTCTTAAACATTTTGCTCCATTTTCAGCTGCTTCTATTGCTCTCTTATAATGAAAATGAATATCAGCAATTATTGGAACAGATACATGTTTTGTAATTTCTTTAAGAGCTAATGAAGACTCTTCATCTGGGCAAGAAACTCTAACCAAATCTGCACCCTCTTCATGAATATCGTTAATTTGTTTTATTGTGGCCTGAATATCGGTTGTTAAGGTATTGGTCATTGATTGAACAGAAATAGGATTGTCACCACCTATTTTTACATCACCAACATTTATTACTTTTGTTTTTTTTCTATGAATGTCTCTAAATGGTCTTAAGCTCATAAGTTAATCTAACTTAAATTCTTTGTGAAGCACTGCTACTGCTTTTTTTATCTGTTTATTTGAAATTAAAACTGAAATTTTAATTTCAGAAGTTGAAATAACCATTATGTTAATCTTTTTTGAAGCCAAAGCTTGAAACATTCTATAGGTAATTCCTGGTGTTGTAATCATACCCACACCAATAATAGATACTTTTGAAACATTATTGTCATACGTAAGTTTTCTAAATGAAATTCTTTTATTTTGTTTAATTATTTTTTCTGTTTTTTTTACATCCTCAGATTTAATTGTAAAAGTTAAGTCTGTTTCTTTTCCATTTAAAGAAATATTTTGAACTACCATATCAACATTAATTTGATTAAGTGATAATGGTTTAAAAACAGCAGCTGCTACTCCTGGTCTGTCCTTAACACCTACAATCGTAACTTTAGAATCATTTTTTGTAGAAGTAATTCCAGTTATTATTTGATTACTGAAGGTTTTTTTTGTACCAGTTATTAATGTGCCTTTCTTTTTTTGAAATGAAGATTTAACTGAAAAATTAATATTATTTAGTTTTGCATCTTGCACAGATGTAGGTTGCATAACCTTTGCGCCTAATGATGCCATCTCTAACATTTCATCGTAGGAAATTTTATGAATTTTCTTGGCTTTAGAATGATTTCTTGGATCTGTAGTATAAACACCATCTACATCAGTGTAGATATCACACGCATCAGTATTAAAAAATTTTGCAAGCATTATTGCTGATGCATCAGTTCCACCTCTGCCCAGTGTTGTAAGTCTATTTTCTAAGTTAATGCCTTGAAAACCAGTTATGATAGGTATTCCACCTGATTTCATGAAACTAAGTATTTTTCCTTTATTGATTTTGCTAATTCTTGAAGAGCTATAAGGTCCTTCTGTAATAATTGGTAGCTGCCAAGACATCCATGATCTAGCTTTAAAACCAAGGTGTTTTAATCTACCAGCAATTAATGCACAAGTTGCTTGCTCTCCTGTTGCTAACAAAACATCATATTCTGCTGCATCAAAGGTATTACTTAATTCTTTTGTTTTTTTTATTAATTCATTGGTTGTGCCACTCATTGCAGATGAAACCACAATGACACCCATTTTCTTCTTTTTGTAAGAGGAAATAATTTTTGCTACGCTCTTTATTCTATCTATACTTCCAACGGAGGTTCCACCGAACTTTAATACAACAGTTTTCATTGATAATTTTGTAATTTATATTTGATAAAATACATCTTAATTGTTATGTCCACAAGTTATCTATTATGAATTCAATAAATAAAAAAGAAATTGAGAAATTTTCCAAAATTGCTGAAGAATGGTGGGATCCTAATGGTAAATTCAAACCATTGCATAATTTTAATCCAATAAGAATTAGATATATAAAAGAAAATATTATCAAAGATTTTAAAATTAGATCATCTGATAAGCCGTTAAAAAATATTAAATTACTTGATATTGGTTGTGGTGGAGGGTTATTATCTGAACCAATGTGCAGACTAGGAGCAAGTGTTGTTGGCATTGATGCATCAAAGAAAAATATTGAAGTTGCAAAATTTCATGCAAAAAAAAATAAACTTAAGATTGACTATAAAGTTGCATCTCCAGAGATGTTAAAAGATAAAAAAAAATTTGATGTAATTTTGAACATGGAAATAGTTGAACATGTTAATGATATAGACTTTTTTATTAAAGAAAGTTCAAAATTATTGAAAAAAAATGGAATAATGTTTATCGCAACCCTTAACAAAACATTAAAATCTTATGTATTTGCAATAGTGGGTGCTGAATATATTTTAAAATGGCTTCCAATTGGAACACATGATTGGGAAAAATTTGTTAAACCTAGTGAGCTAATAGATATAAGTAAAAAAAACAATCTATCTCTTAAAAAATTAGATGGAATGAATTTTAATATATTAGATAATAGCTGGAAAGTAACAAATGATACTTCTGTTAATTATATTACAAAATTTATAAAAAATTAGTTCGTAGTATCTTTTATCCAAGGCAGTATTTTTGCTTTTATACCCTCTTCCTTTAATTCGTTAAGATCTTTTTTTGTTGCGGTACCATAAATACCTTTGGCTTTTTTTTTGTCTTTATAATGTAGAGACCTTGCCTCATAAGCAAAATTTTCTCCCACATATTCAAAATTTTTTTTTATAAATTCTTGATATTTATAAATTGTTTTTTTTATTTCTTTATATTTTTCACTGGATGAATCAATGTCTGTTAAAATATTTTTTGAAGTACTCACATTAGGAGACATCAAGCCCTTTCCAACATTTAAAGAATTACAAAAATGACAATTTAAGAATTTTTTCTTTTTAAGTTTTTCATATTCCTTAGACGATGAAAACCAACTATCAAAAGTAGTTTCACAATCTTTACATATGAGCTTGTATTTGATCATGGTTTATAGTTAATAATTAATAAAGTTAATTCAATATCAAATTAGCTTCTATAATCAGCATTAATCTCAATATATTTTTTTGTTAAATCCATTGTGTAAGCAGTAAAACTTTTTGATCCCATATTTAAATTTACTGAAATATCTATTGATTGACTTTTCATATAGTTAGCCACTTCATTTTCTTTGTAATATTTAAAAATTTGTCCTTTTTCTATAATCTTAATACTACCAAAGTTTATTGCTAATTTTTTTAAATCTATTTTCACTCCAGATTTTCCTATGGCCATTATTATTCTACCCCAATTTGGATCTTCTCCTGCGATGGCTGTTTTAACAAGATTTGAATTCGCAATAGAAAAAGCTATTACTCTTGCTTCTTTCTCACTTTTTGATTTAGCTATATTGATTGTAATAAATTTAGTAGCTCCTTCACCATCCTTAACCACTCTTTTTGACAAATTTAATAATACTGAATGCAGTGCTTTATCAAAACTAAATATCTTTTTATCATTAATATTATTAATGATTGGGTTTTTTACTTTTCCTGTTGAAAAAATAGAAACCATATCATTTGTACTAGTATCGCCATCACAACTGATTGCATTAAAGGTTGTATTAATATTTTTCTTTAATAGTTTTTTTAAAACATCGTTTGAAAGATCTGCATCAGTGAAAACGTAACCTAATGTGGTCGCCATGTTTGGAAAAATCATTCCTGATCCTTTGGCAATCCCATAAATCTTAACATTTTTATTTCCTATTTTGCATTCCTCCATAGAAATTTTTGGCTGTAGGTCTGTTGTCATTATGCCTAATGCAGCTTTCATCCAGGTAAATTTATTTTGTGTATATTTAATTTTTTTGATTAATTCTGGAATGTTCTTTTTAATTTTTTCAGTTGGATATTTTTCTCCAATTGTCCCTGTGCATCCAAAAAGTACTTGATTTGATGATATCTTCTTTGGAAAATCTTCGTCTTCAGTTTGTTTTTTTGTTAATTGTAATGCTGCTTCTTCTGCTATTTCTTTTAAACCTTGGTAACCATCTGATCCTGTAAATGCATTAGCATTTCTAGTATTAATAATTAGAGAGCTTATTTTTTTACTTTTAATATTTAAATTCCACTTAATGTTCTCTGAAACTATTTTTGATTGTGTATAAACAGATGCATAGTTTGCCCCGTCTCTAAAATAAAACATAACCAAATCATCCCTGGGTTTGCTGTATAAATTTGCACAAACTGTGGATATTGAAACTCCATCTAGATGTTCTAAATCTTGAAAGTCACTATTTTTTGACTTTAAATTTAGTGAGTTTATAAAGTTTTTAACGTTTATTGGCATGTGTTTAAAATATTTATTTAATACTTATATTAAAAGTTATAATTAATTATATACCAGAAAATTAAATGCTTAATCCCTTAAATTTTATCACAAAGTTTATTAAATCTAGCAATCAAAAAGAGCTCGATAGAATTAACAAAATAGTTGTAAAAGTTAACTCCTTAGAAGCTTCTGTTAAAAACCTTAGTGACGAAGACTTTCCTAAAAAAACTACAGAATTGAAAGATAGACTTAAAAATGGTGAAAATTTAGACACCCTATTGCCTGAAGCTTTTGCACTTGTGAGAGAGGCTTCTAAGAGAACAAGAAATGAGAGACATCATGATGTTCAAATACTTGGAGGTGTTGTGCTTCACGAGGGCAAAATTGCAGAAATGAGAACTGGTGAAGGTAAAACTTTAACAATAAGTCTAGCTGCTTATTTAAATGCTCTGACAGAAGAAGGGGTGCATATAGTTACTGTAAATGACTATCTTGCAAAAAGAGACTCGCAAGAAATGGGGGAGATATATAAATTTTTAGGATTAACTTTTGGTTTTATAAATAATGACCAAGATGATCTTGAAAGAAAAAAAAATTATAATTTTGATATTACATATGCAACTAATAGTGAATTAGGGTTTGATTATCTTAGAGATAATATGAAATTTTCAAAAGAACAAATGGTTCAAAGAGGACATGTTTATACTATTGTGGATGAAATAGATTCTTGTTTAATTGATGAGGCTAGAACGCCACTTGTAATATCGGGAGCTGCTGAAGACAAAACAGAACAATATCTTGCGATTGACAAACTTATAAAAAGATTATTACCAGAACATTATGAGATTGATGAAAAAGATAAAAATATATTGCTTACCAATGAGGGAATAAATAATGTAGAAAAAATATTCTCTGATGCTGGAATTCTAAAAAATAATAACTTTTATGACCCTGAAAACTTAAGTTTAGTTCATCATGTAAATCAATCTTTAAGAGCTCATCATCTATTTGAAAAAGGAAAGGATTATATTGTTAAAGATGGAACATTAAAAATTATTGACGAACTTACTGGTAGAATATTAGAGGGAAGAAGATTTGGAGATGGCTTACACCAAGCACTTGAAGCCAAAGAAAGAATAGATGTTCAAGCTGAAAATCAAACTCTAGCATCAATAACTTATCAAAATTACTTCAAGCTCTATAATAAAATTTCAGGATGTACTGGAACTGCAGCAACTGAATCTCAGGAGTTTTATGAAATATATAATTTAGTTGTGGTTATCATCCCTACAAATAAAGAAATGATTAGAAAAGATTGGAATGATCAAATTTTTAGAACTGAAGAAGAAAAAAATAAAGCTATCATTGAAAAAGTTCTGGAGTGTCACCAGCAAGGTCAGCCTATATTAGTTTTCACTTCTAGTATTAATAAATCAGAAATTTATTCAAAATTACTAAATGATGAAAAAATTAAACATGTAGTTTTAAATGCAAAAAATCATGAAAATGAAGCTGAAATCATTGCAAATGCTGGAAAAATGAATTCAGTTATAATCACAACAAGTATCTCGGGTAGAGGTGTTGATATCCAGTTAGGTGGAAAAAAAGGAAGTCAACCTGATGATGAACTTTTAGAAAATAAAAATAAAATAAAATCACTCGGTGGACTATTTGTTATTGGTACAGAAAGAATGGAATCTAGAAGAGTTGATAACCAAGCCAGAGGAAGAGCTGGTAGACAGGGTGATGAAGGAAGTTCAATTTTTTATGTTAGTTTAGAAGATGACTTAATGAGAATTTTTGGTTCAGAATCTATGAATAATATTCTTCAAAAATTAGGTTTAAAAGATGGAGAAAGTATTGATCACCCATGGATTAATAAAGCACTTGAAAGGGCACAACAAAAAGTTGAGGCTAGAAATTTTGATATAAGAAAAAATTTATTAAAATTTGATGACGTGTTAAATGATCAAAGACATGTAATATTCTCTCAAAGGAATGGCGTGATGAATAGTGAAAAAGTTTTTGATTATTCAGATGAATTCTTATCTGAAATTATTAGTCATCTAATCAGCTTAAAAACACAGAAACTATCAACAACTAAAAATAATGAATTTAATAATCAGTTAAAAACTTTACTAGGAAAAAGTGTTGATGATAATGAATTTAAAAATGTTACTGAATTAAAAGATGAAGAGTTCAAAAATAAAATTAATTCTAAATTTTTAGAAGCAAGAAATGAAAGAATTAAAATGTTGGATGAAGAAAAAGCAAAAGAAGTTGAAAAAAGAATTTTTCTTCAGTGTATAGATTTAAACTGGAAGTCACATATTCAATATCTTGAACAACTAAGACAAGTTATTGGCCTAAGATCTTATGGTCAAAGAGATCCATTAGTTGAGTATAAAAAAGAAGCCTTTTTTCTTTTCGAAAACTTATTGAATAAATTGAAAATGGATTTTGTTACAATTTTAATAAATTTAAAAATAGTTCAAGAACCTAGTGAAAGTATTTCAAGACCATTAAAAAAAGAAACATCTAACGATCCAAAATGTTTACTAATAAAAAGAAAAAATGAAAAAATTTCAAGAAATGAGAAATGTGAAGCTACAGGTAAAAAGTTTAAAAACTGTTGTGGGGCCTTATAAAGAAAATATAAAATAGCCCAATAAAACTATTACTCCAAATAAAACTGCTAAATTTAACTTTGATTTAAAGAAGTTTTTAATAAATAAATTAACCTTACTTTCTTTCATGCTGAGTGTACTTAGATCGTCTATTTGATTTACGAAACCTTTAGATCTTCCAATAGTTAAAAATTTATTTTTTCTATGATTAAAAATTTCTTCTCCACTCATGTTAAAAAATTCATTCAAATTTTTTTCAATCGATTTTCTTACGTTATCTAATATTAGGTCTCTATCTCTGTGGGCTCCACCAATTGGCTCTGGAATAATTTCATCAATTACTTTTAGTTCTAAAAGGTCTTTTGAAGACAATTTCATAGCTTTTGCTGCTTCTAAAGTTCTTTTAGGGTCTCTCCATAAAATGGTGGCACAGCCCTCTGGAGATATTACTGAGTAAATTGCATTTTCTAACATGATTACCTTGTTAGATGAAGCAAGTGCTATTGCCCCTCCTGATCCACCTTCTCCAATAACAATTGCAAGAGTTGGGACGTTTAACGACATGCAGCACTCAATTGATTTCGCAATTGCCTCTGCTTGACCTCTTTCTTCCGCTCCTACACCAGGGTAAGCTCCGGGTGTGTCTATAAAAGAAATTATCGGAATGTTAAATTTATTTGCTAATTTCATTAATCTAATTGTTTTTCTGTAACCTTCAGGTCTCATCATTCCAAAATTTCTTTCAATTCTACTTTCAAGGCTGTCCCCTTTTTCTTGACCAATAACTAAGACAGATTTTTCATCAAATTTTGCAAATCCTGCTAATACGGATTTGTCTTCTCCATAATATCTATCACCTGACAGTGGGATAAAATCCTCAAATAAATTATCGATAAAAAATTTTGCTTTAGGTCTGTCTTCATGTCTTGCAACTAGAGTAGTTTGCCAGGGGTCTAAGTTAGAGTAAATCTCTTGTAGCTTATTATCTATCTCTTTTTGAGACTCAGATATTTTTTTGGTATCTACTTCCGAAAGACCATCTTGATTATAAGGGTCTTTAAGTTTGTCTATTTCTATCTCTAAATTTTTAATATCTGTTTCAAAATTTAAATAATTTTTCATATGATTGTTTAATTATTAATTAATTAAGAAAAAAGGCAATAAAATGTTTTAAATAATTTATATTTGACATAATTCTATTAAAAGGTACTCTTAATTGATATCGGGAGAGACTATTAAATAATAGCGCCGAAGGAGCAACCACCCCGGAAACTCTCAGGCAAATGGACCGATAACAAACATAACACTCTGGAAAGAGATTTATCTCGCCGATGGAGCAAAACTCTCAGGCAAAAATACAGATGGGGTAAAATGGGTGCTATGAAAGAACAATATACAAAAATACACAATCTATCAGTTTCTAATAAGTTGCTTAACTTCGTTAATGAAGAATTGCTTAAAGATACAAATATTTCTTCTGAAAAATTCTGGGAAGGCTTCGACCAAGTAGTTCATGAGCTAGCCCCGAAAAATAAAGAGCTATTAAAAATAAGAGAAGATTTACAAAAAAAAATAGACGATTGGCATATTGCAAATAAAGGAAATGAAATCAATCTAGAAGAGTATAAAAAATTTTTAAAAGAAATTGATTATTTAAAAGAAGTAGGCCCTGATTTTAAGATCAAAACAAATAATGTTGATGAAGAAATAACTAGTATTGCTGGACCTCAATTAGTAGTTCCAATCATGAATGAAAGGTATGCACTGAATGCAGCTAATGCTAGATGGATGAGTTTATATGACAGTTTGTATGGTACAGATGTAATCGAGCAATCTGAGGATAGTGCCACTCAAAGATACGATCCTTTAAGAGGAGAAATGGTTATAAAATATGGAAGAGACTTTTTAGAAAAATATTTTCCTCTAGAAAATTTTGAATGGCATAATATTACAGGCTTTAAAATTGATAATGGCTCTTTAACAGTATTAAAAGATAGTAATAAATCATCTTTAAAAAATAAAGATAAATATATTGGTCATAGAGGAGAGGCCAATGATCCATCAGCAATAATTTTAAAAAATAATAATCTTCATATAGAAATAATTATAGACCCAAATGCTTTTAGTGCTCAACAAGATCCTGCTAAAATTAGTGATATTATTGTTGAAGCTGCAGTTTCAACTATTTGTGATAATGAAGATAGTGTTGCTGCAGTAGATGCTGATGACAAAGTTATTTGTTATCGTAATTGGCTTGGACTTATGAAAGGCGATTTGAAATCAACTTTTGAAAAAAATGGAAAGACTTATGAGCGTAAATTAAATCCCGACAGAAGTTATATTTCTAAAGATGGAAAAGGATTAAAGCTACATGGAAGAAGTTTATTATTGGTAAGGAATGTTGGACACCTTATGACTAACTCAGCAATCACTTTAAAAGATGGTTCTGAAATACCAGAAGGTATTATGGATGCCTTTATAACTTCAGCAGCTTGCCTTCATGATATTAAAAAAAAAGGTAATTCTAGAACTGGTTCTATTTATATTGTTAAACCAAAAATGCATGGTCCTGATGAAACCTCATTTACTGATTTAATTTTTACTAAAGTTGAAGAAGTTTTAGGATTGGAAAAATACACTTGTAAAATTGGAATTATGGATGAAGAGAGAAGAACCTCATCTAATTTAAAAGAGTGTATTAGAACACTTCAAAATAGAGTATTTTTTATTAATACTGGTTTTTTAGATCGTACTGGTGATGAAATGCATACTTCAATGGAAGCTGGTCCTATGATTAAAAAAGGAGATATGAAATCTTCTAAATGGATTGGGGCATATGAAAATAACAATGTAGACATAGGTCTTCAATGTGGTCTTTCTGGTAAGGCTCAAATTGGCAAAGGAATGTGGGCTATGCCGGACAAAATGAAAGAGATGATGGAACAAAAAACTGGGCATCTAAATGCTGGTGCAAATTGTGCTTGGGTTCCCTCACCTACAGCGGCAGCTCTTCATGCTCTTCATTATCATGAGATAAATATTTTTGAGAAACAAAAAGAAATTCAAAAAAGGGAATCTGCAAAACTGGATGATTTGTTAACAATTCCTGTAGCAGATAGACCAAACTGGTCAATGGAAGAAATTAATTCCGAAATTTCCAATTCTGCACAAACTCTTTTAGGGTATGTCGTCAGATGGATAGATCATGGAGTTGGCTGTTCAAAGGTACCCGATATTAATAATGTTGGTTTGATGGAGGATAGAGCCACTTTAAGAATTTCTTCTCAACATATAGCTAATTGGATACATCACGATATTTGTACAAAATCACAAGTTATGGAAGTAATGAAAAAAATGGCAAAAATTGTTGATGATCAAAATAAAAATGATGGTGCCTATACTCGCTCTGGAAGAGGAAGCTACGAAATGATGTCTGAAAATTTTGAACAATCAATTGCTTTTAAGACAGCTTGTGATTTAATCTTTAAAGGTAAAGAGCAACCTTCGGGTTACACAGAACCCTTATTACATCTAAATCGATTAATAAAGAAATCTAGTCAGAATTAGTTTTAATTCCAGTTCTGTTTTTAAAAGCTGAATATAAAGTACCATCATCGAGACTTTCTATTTCACCACCGACAGGAAGTCCTTGAGCAAGTTTTGTAACCTTAGTAGAAGTTTTTTTTAAACTATCCTCTATATAATAAGCGGTAGTTTGACCTTCTACTGTTGCACTTGTTGCTAGTATAACTTCTTCAATATTTTCTCTTGAAACTCTTTCTACTAATGAATTAATCAAAAGATCTTCTTTTCTCTGGCCAGCAGAAGAAATAGTGCCACCAAGAATATGAAAGTAGCCTTTATAGATATTTGAATTTTCAATTGACCATTGATCTGCAATGTCTTCAACTACACATATTTTATTATATTTTTCTTTTGAATTTTCACAATTGTTACAGCCTAATGAATTAGATTTTAAAGTACCACAAGATTGACACCTAATAACATTTTTATAAACTTGCGCCAAAGTGTTTGCCATTGGCTTTACAAGTTCATCTCTATTATTAATAAGTTTTAATACAATTCTTTTTGCTGATTTAGGACCTAAGCCAGGAAGTTTAGAAATTAATTTAATTAACTCTTCTATCTCATTAATATTTTGCATATTCTTAAAGCGGCCATTTAAAACCAGGAATACCTAATCCACTTGTAGACTTAGAAATTTCTTCAGATGTCTTAGATTTTAATTCTGATTTTGCATTATTATGGGCAGCCACTATCAAATCTTCGATTATAATTTTATTTTCCTTTAATATTTCGTCCGAAAGGTCAATTTTGATCATTTCATTTTCACCATTTAAAGTAACCTTTACAGAATTTGAACCAGACGTTCCTTCTACCTGAATGTTCTTTATTTTTTCTTGGCTCTCTTTCATTTTAGCCTCTAATTCTTTTGCTTTATCTAAAATTTTTGTAAAATCAGTCATTCTTTAATCTTCTTTTCTAGGTTTAACATCAATAAGTTCTGCGTCAGGGAAATTTTTTATAATATCTTTATAAATTGAGGAGTTCTTTACACTTTCTATCAGTTCTTTTTTTTCATTAATTTCTTCTTCTTTTTTTGATGGCTGCCCTTTGGTTTTGCTTAGACTTATAATCCATCTCTCATTAGTCCATTCAAAAAGTTTTGTTGAAAGATCTTTAATAAAATCTTTATCTAAATCTTCATTAAATGAAATTTCAATTCTTTTGTTCTCAAAACTTACAAGGTTAACATTTTTTTCTAATTCATATTTTAATTTAATCTCTTTTTTAGAAGAGCATGCTTTTAATAGATCATCAAATGAATTTATAAGACTAGTATTTGTTTCAATGTTATTATTTTCTTTTTCTTTGATATCTTTTTCCTGAACAATATTTTTCATTTGCCCTATTGTTTCAGATTTTTCTTTTATTCCAAAGATATCTTCGTTTGTTTTTTTTGGTGAAAAAGATGTTTGGTTTTCACTTTCAACTAATAGCTTGCTATCTTCTTTATATTTTTCACTTTCCTGTTTAATGCTTTTTAAATGAATTAATCTAATTAAGAACATTTCCATTGATAAATGTTGATTAGAAACAATATCAAGCTCCTCAAGTGTTTTAATAGTAAATTGCCAAAATAATATTAGGGTCTCATTGTTAACTTTTTCTGAAAGATCTTTAATTTTATTAAACTCTTCATCATTCAATAAAAAATTATTACCATCCAAATTTAGTGAATCAATATTTTTAAAATAATATAAGAGCTCTAAAAAATCATTAATAAAAATTTTTGGTTCAACACCCTGGTTATATATTTCTCTGTAAGTGTTGAGAACTTCAGTTTCTTTGCCTTCAAATATCAATTCAAATAAATCAATTAATTGAGACTTATCAAAATAACCAAATATTTTTTGTGCTGCTGCAAGATCTAATTCTTTGTGTTTATCCAAAGTAAGTAGAGCCCTATCAAGTAATGATAGCGCATCCCTAACTGAACCCTCAGAAATTTTAACAATTAATTTAAGAGCATCATCTGATGCGTTACCATTTTCTTTTTCTTTAATTTTCTTAATAAAATCAAACAACTCTAAAGATTTAATTCTAGATAAATCAAACCTTTGACAACGCGAGACTACTGTAATTGGAATTTTTTTTATTTCTGTTGTTGCAAAGATAAATTTTAAATATTCTGGTGGCTCCTCTAAGGTTTTTAACAATGCATTGAATGCTTGTTTGCTAAGCATGTGAACTTCATCAATTATAAATATTTTATATTTAGCAGTAGTTGGGCCATATCTAGAAAATTCAATAAGGTCTCTTACATCGTCCACCCCTGTTTTACTTGCTGCATCCATTTCCAATACATCAATATGATTTGAGTTAGAAATGGCATTACAATTTTCACAAAGTTCCTCTTTACACAAATTATCTATTCCATTTGAACAATTTAGAGATTTTGCAACAATCCTTGCTGTTGTCGTTTTTCCTATTCCTCTAATTCCAGTAAAAAGATAGGCATTAGGCACTTTATTAGCCTTAATAGAGTTAGAAATTGTTTCCGCAACAACATCTTGCCCTATAAGATCATTAAATGTCTGAGGTCTGTACTTTAAAGCTAAAACTTTTGTATTTTTATTCATTTTATATAAAGGAGACTAGAACCTGAATAACTGTCTCTACGACTGCTTCCGTTAAGATCTGGTCGGGTTCAAGCAGTATCCACCTCTAGCCTCCAAAACTATTATAACAGTAATGTTTTCTATTCTACAAGAAAAGTTTCTAAGTTATTTTTCTCTAAACTTATCAGCCTCAAAAACACCTAGTACGTGAAAATCTTGGCAATGAAGTCCTAATTCTTCTAAAGACTTTTGTATTTTTGGATTGTCGATGTGTCCCTCTAAATCACATAAGAAAAAATATGACTCAAAGGAATTTTGCTCTGGATAGCTTTGAAGTTTTGTAAGGTTAACTCCATTGATCGCAAAGCCACCTAATGATTGATAGAGAGCTGCAGGCTTGCTTTTTAGCTTAAATAGAAAAGAAGTTATGTATTTCTTATCACCAAAATCAGGCTGTAAAACTTCATTACCCATTACCAAAAACCTCGTAGCATTCCCTTTTTCATTCTCAATATTTTTTGAAAGTATTTTTAGATCATAAATTTCAGCACTTAAAGTAGAAGCAATTGCTGCTTCAGTTTTAATTTTAGTCTTTGAAATTGTCTCAGCCGAACCAGCAGTGTCAGCACGAATATGTTCAACTAAATTATTTTTTTTAATAAATTTAGAGCACTGTGACAAAGCTTGAGCATGAGAATAAACATCTTTGATATCACTTAAATTGCTATCTGGCTGTCCTAATAAATTATGTTCAATTTTCTGAAAATGTTCCGCATAAATATTAAGTCTATACTTAAAAATAAGATATTCGATTCCAATATTTCCTGTAATTCGATTTGATTCTGGAATTACCATTCTCGAATTTTTATCTTGAGATGTTTTTAAAAAACATTCATCAAATGTCTTACATGGAATTATTTCTGCTTTAGGATCTATTTCTAGCGCTGCTAAATGTGAATAAGCACCGAACGTTCCTTGAAAATAAATTTTGGTCATTTTAGGATTTATATTCCATAATTTTTTTTATAGCTAGATAATCTTCTTTTGTATCTACACCAATGGGAGAAAAGTTTGCCAAAGCAACGTTGATTTTCAGATTATTATCCAATGCTCTTAACTGTTCTAATCTATTTTTTTTTTCTTTAAATGTTTGGTCCAGACTAACAAATTTTTTTAATGTACTTGTTTTATACGAATAGATTCCAATATGATGATAAGTATTTTGATCATTTCTTGAAAAACCATCTCTAGTAAAATTTAATGCTATTGGAAAATTATTCTTTTCTAATTTTGTTTCTGTAATAACCTTAACTATATTTTGATCAATTAACATTTTATCATTTTTAATTTCTGCTGCTAGCGTTCCAATTCCAGAATTACTATTAATCATAAAGTTATTTAAATTTATAATATCATTTTTATCGACATTTGGTTCATCCCCTTGCAGGTTTAATATAAAATCAATGTCTTTAATATTAAGCTTTTCGTAAGCCTCAAAAATTCTATCTGTGCCAGTTTTGTGAGTGTTACTCGTCAAAACAGCTCTACCACCATTTTTTTCAACATCATCGAGTATTTCTTGATCTTCGGTTGCTACTACTACCTCGCCAATATTTGTTTCTTCTGCCTTTTTAAAAACATGAGAAATTATTGATAAATTATTAATTGTTAAAAGTGGTTTACCTGGCAATCTACTTGCTGACATTCTTGATGGAATTAATATTAATGTTTTAGCCATTATAAATTTACCAATTTGTGCGTCTAACAGACGCAAAATTAAAAAATTAAAAATTAAGTATTTTTTTAATTATCATGTTATATCTGCAAAATAATAAAATTTATATGGATTCGTTCGAGCTTAATAAAATTATTGCTGCTATTTTAATGGTTGCGCTTCTTGTAATTGGTTTAGGAAAAGTTGCTGATGGTGTCTTTCATGTAAATAAACCAGAAAATCCAGGGTATCAAGTTGAAGTTGAAGGACAACCAGCTTCCACAATATCCCAAGTTGCTGAAGTTGAGCAAAAAGTAGACATTGCCGCTATAATGGCTCTAGGCGATGTAACTTCAGGTGAGAAAATTTTTAAAAAATGTGCAGCATGTCACTCTATTGAAAAAGGTGGTCCAAATAAAATTGGTCCTGCTCTTTATAACGTAGTAGGCAGTAAAGTAGGTGCTGTAGAAGACTACAAATATTCTAAAACTTTAGCCTCATATGGTAAAGACTGGACTTTTGAAGAACTTAATGGTTTTTTAACTAAGCCTAGCTCATATTTGAAAGGAACAAAAATGTCTTACGCTGGCTTGAGAAAAGAAGCAGATAGAGCCTCGATTATTAAGTACCTAAATCAAAATAGTGATAGCCCTAAACAGCTACCTTAATTTACCAAAACAATATAATAAAATACTTTTTTGAACGTGCACTCTATTTAGAGCCTGCAGCCATACTTCAGAGTTTTTTCCCAAAAAAACATCTGTCGTAACTTCTTCTCCCCTTGGAAGACAGTGTAAAAAAGTTGTATCTTTTTTAGCAAAACTCATCAATTTTGAATTAATTTGAAAGTTTCTAAAATCTTTAATTTTTTTATTTTTATTAACTTTATCGTTCAATGAAATTACTTTATCTGAAAAAATTACATCAGCATTTTTAACTGCTTTTTTAGCATCATTAAAGATATGAATTTTTCTTTTATTTTTTTTTACCCAATCTAATACAAATTTTTTAGGCCCATAATTCTTGGGACAGCCAATATTTAAGTTGAATGAAAATTTAACTGAAGCAGCAATCAAACTATTTAGAACATTATTAGAATCTCCAATCCAGCAAATATTTAATTTGGAAATAGATTTTTTTTTAATCTCTTCAACTGTGAAAATATCTGATAGCACTTGTGTTGGATGAGATGATGGACTTAAACCATTTATTACTGGTATCTTTAAGTATCTGCTAAATTCTTCTATTTTTTTATCACTATCAGTTCTCAGCATAAAACCATCCCCATAAGTTGATAAGATTTTAGCAGTATCTGCTAGACTTTCCCCACCTTTTCCTAGGTGTAATTCATTAGCTCTAAGCGTTATAGTTCCTCCACCTAGTTGTTTTATTGCAAGGTAAAAACTTAATCGCGTTCTCAAACTTGCCTTTTCAAACATTTGAATGAGTAACTTACCTTTTAAAGGTTTATCTTTATCAACTTCTAGAGTGTTATAATTTTTTCTTTTTTGTTTTCTGTTCTTTGCATCAATGATGATTTTTTTAAGGTCTCCTGAAGGTATATCTTTAAGGTTGATGAAATGTTTCATATTTATTTATAAGTAGAACAAACTTTTTTAATAATATTTATTGCTATTTTTATTTCTTCTTTTTTAACATTAAGAGGAGGTAATATTCTAATAACATTTTCAGCCGCTCTAATTGTTAATAATTTATTATCCATTAGTTTCTGTATAAATTTTGTTTGATCATTATGAAGTTGTAATCCTATTAATAAACCAACGCCTCTTACTTCTTTAATTATTTTAGGAAACTTTTTTCTCAATATATTTAATTCTGAATAAAAGTATTTTGATAATTTTTTAACATTTGAAAGAAATCCTTTCTTTAATATTTTATCTAAAACAGCATTTCCAACGGACATAGCTAGTGGGTTGCCACCAAATGTTGACCCATGAGTTCCAACTGTCATTCCTGATGCTACCTTTTTATTCATTAAAACTGCACCTAACGGAAACCCACCTCCAATACCTTTTGCTATTGGGACAATATCAGGCTTAATTTTCGAATTTTCAAATGCAAAAAAATTTCCACTCCTTCCAATTCCACACTGAACTTCATCTAAAATTAATAAAATTTTTCTCTTATCACAAATCTTTCTTAATTCTTTTAAACACCAATTGGGTATAACTTTAATTCCTCCTTCTCCCATCACAGTTTCAACCATAATAGCAGCCGTTTTTTTTGTTATTTTTTTTTTAAAATCTTTATGATTTCCAAATTCAAAATGGTCAAATCCATCAACTTTTGGTCCAAAACCCTCAGTCATCTTCTTTGATCCACTAGCATAAATTGTAGCTAATGTTCTTCCATGAAATGAATTTTTAACACAAAGAATTCTATTTTTTGAAGGTTGTCCTATCGAATAAAAATATCTTCTAGCAACTTTAATTGCAGCCTCTGTAGCCTCTGCTCCACTATTTTGGAAAATAATAAAGTCTGCAAAAGTTTTTTTTGCCAATCTTTTAGCCAATTTTTCTCCCTCTGGAATGATAAACGCATTAGAAACATGCCAAAGTTTTTTAGATTGTTTGTTAACTGCTTTTATTAAATATGGGTTTGCATGCCCTAAGGAATTTACTGCTATTCCCTGAACAAAGTCTAAATATTTTTTTCCATTAGTAGAATATAAAAAACTTCCTTTGCCATATTTAAAGGAAATTTTTCTTCTATTATAATTTTTTGCTAAAGCGCTCATTAACTAAGATTTAATTTTATAACCTTTTTTGTAAAGAAGAAAAGCAACATACCACATAACAATACTTAATATGGTTAGATAGATTAAGCCTATTGTTATTGGTCCATCTGATTTTCCTAAGAAGCCATATCTAAACCCATCGATCATATAAAAGAATGGATTTATGTGACTAATATTTTGAAATAATTCTGGCAGTTTATCTATAGAATAAAATACACCTGATAAAAAACTTAATGGAGTTATTATAAAATTTGTTACAGTTGCTGTATGATCAAATTTTTCAGCCCAAAGACCAGTTATAAAACCAAGACTTCCAAGAATAAATGCACTTAAAAAACCAAATACAAAAATATAAAAAATATTATAAATTGTGATATCAACTATTAATGAAAAGACCGCTATTGAAATTATAGCTATTAAAAAACTTCTTGTTAAGGCAGCCAATATTATTGCCATTGATACTTCAAGGGCTGAAAGAGGTGCGTAGAGCATATCAACAATGTTTCCTTGAATTTTTCCTATCATTAGTGAAGAAACAGAGTGACTAAATGATTGTGTTAAAATGCTCATCGCAATTAAACCAGGAGCTAAAAAATTTATAAAAGAATAGCCAAGCACATCTCCTCTATTATTGCCTAAAGCTAGGGATAGAACTGATAAAAATAATAAACTTGAAACAAGTGGAGATAACAAAGTTTGCTGCCAAACTGCCATGAACCTGTTACACTCTTTAATCCATAGGCTTTTAAAACCAATCCAATTTACAAAGCCAAACTTTTTAACTCCAATATGATATTTTTTATCTAATTCAACCATAAGTAATCATATATAAGTTTTAAAAAAAGATGTGTATAAAACAGAAAAATCCATTGTCTTTTTTTTAATCTTGTGTGATCTGTATATAGTTATAAAATTTAATTAACATACTAAATATAGAATATGAGCTGGAACGAAGAAAAAGTAGAAAAGTTAAAAGAACTTTGGGGCAAAGGAAGCACTGCAAGCCAAATAGCTGAAATAATCGGTGGTATTAGTAGAAATGCAGTAATTGGTAAAGCTCATAGATTAAATTTATCATCAAAAATTAAAACTAGAAATGCATCTTCAAGCCAAAATTTTGATAATAGTTCAGAAGAAAATTCTTCTAAGCAAAAAAGAGGACGAAAAAGTAAGTTTCAATCCTTAATTATTGAAAAGGACTTTGAACCAGAAAATCCTAAGAAATTAGAAGAGCTAGATGAGAGCTCTTGTAAATGGCCTATAGGTCACCCTGAAGAACAATCATTTTATTTTTGTGGACGATCGTCTTTAAAAGATTTTTCATATTGCAAACTTCATTTGCTATATGCCTATCAGCCAAAAGGAAGAAAAGAAGAACCTGTAGCTGATAAAGATGAAGAGACACCTCAGTATATTGATAAAAAAATTAATACTGCTTAATAATTTTTTAATTTAATTAATCTTAATTTTTTATTTCTTATTCTTTCCATTAAACCCTCTGATTAGAGATTTTATGATTAGATAAATTAGGTAAGAGAAAATTGAGAATATTAAAAAATAAATAATATTAATTATCATAAATAATCATACAATTTTAGTATAGGAAATTCTATTAAGAATTAGCAGGGTTATATTTTTTTGTAGAAAATTGCCCTCCTTCTCTCCACATATAGCTATATTTTTCTACTTCACTATCAAATACTCTTGTACTTGCAACCCCAATATCAGCATTAGTTTGATATTTGCCTGAAGGAACATTGTCATATTTTAAAAGTGTAAGCTGATCTATTGTTAGAAGTGGTTTTGGAAATAATTGAAAAACTTTAGCAGACATAGTTGCTACAAAAAGAGGTAATGGTACTAATAATCTTTTTTTATCTATTAAATGTAATAATTTTTTTAAAATTTCTTTTAAGGATAAGATGTCAGGCCCAACACACTCTATAATTTTAGAGTAAATATTTTTAGAGACAACATGATAAATGGTATCGGTTAAATCTGAACAATGTATTGGAGCAAATTTAGTTGATCCATTATAATAAAGAGGGAAAAATGGAAGTCTACTGAGTAAAGTCATAAAAGACGTAGTAAAATTATCATCAACTGAATAAACTACAGAAGGCCTTAATATTGTCGCTAAAGGAAAATTTTTTTGAATATTAAGTTCGCCATCTAATTTACTTTTTGCATACTCTGAGTCAGGTGCATTATTTATCCCTAATGCTGACAAATGAATAAATTGCTGAACTTTATATTCTTTACAAAGTTTAGATAAAATAGATGGAAAAATAGAGTGAATATTTTTGAAAGTATTGCCCTTGCCACTTTCATACAAAATACCAATCAAATTTATGCAAATATCAGTTTGAGAGAAAAGCTTTCTAATTTTTTTTTCATCAAAGATATTAGCTTCAACAATGTCTATGTAACCTGCATTAGCTTGAGTTTTTATTGCATATCCTTTTTGATGAAGGTTTCTAGTAACCACAGTTACTTTATAATTATTTTTAGTAAGCTTTCTTATTAAATGACGACCTATTTGACCACTACCGCCAAAAATTAGACAATTTTTTGCTTTCATATATATATAATTAAAAATGAATATTGATATTAAACTTCACAAGAGTGATCTACCAGAAGATTTAGATTTAGGCAATATTATAGCGGTTGATGGAGAGTTTATGGGTCTCAATGTTAAACGTGATCCTTTATGTCTTATTCAAATATCAACTGGTAATTCTGATGCTCATATTATCCAGCTTGATAGAGAAAAATATGATGCTCCAAACTTAAATAAAGTTCTTTCCGACGAATCAATCACCAAAATATTTCACTATGGTAGGGCGGACATGGCTCACATTAAGCATTACCTGAAAACAGAAACTAATAATATTTTAGATACAAAAATTGCTTCAAAATTAGCAAGATCCTATTCTGATAGTCACTCCCTAAAAACTTTAATTAAAGAATTTATGAACGTAGATGTAAGTAAACAATTTCAAAGTTCAGATTTTGGAGGGGAGCTATCTCCAGCACAATTAAAATATTGTGCTAATGATGTTATTTATTTGCATAAAATTCATGAAGAATTAAACAAAATTCTAGTAAGAGAAAAGCGAATTGATTTATATAAGAGCTGTTTAGCATTTTTAAAAACTAGAGTTGATCTTGATTTGGCTTTATTTAAAGACGATATATGGTCTCATTAAATGAAAAAAAGAAATTATAAAAAAATTGCAAAGAGTGTAATTGATCTTGAAATCAAAGCTTTAAAAAAATTAAAAAATTCAATTAATAATTCTTTTAGTGAAGCGGTAGAGTCGTTGGCAAACTGTCAATCAAAAGTGATATTATGTGGGGTAGGCAAAAGTGGATTAATAGCAGCAAAAATTTCAGCAACACTTTCCTCTGTTGGCACACCTTCATTTTCACTATCTGCAAATGACTGTTCTCATGGTGATCTTGGTAGTATTTCAAAAAAAGATATTTTAATTTTGATAAGTTATTCTGGTTCCACAGAAGAGTTAAAAAATATTATTAAATATGCAAATCGAAATAAAATCACTCTAATAGGAATAATGTCTAAAAAAAATTCGATATTATACAAAGCGTCTGATATCAAAATACTCATTCCAGAAGTAACTGAGGCAGGTCTTGGTATCGTTCCAACTTCAAGCACAATTAATCAATTGAGCATAGGTGATGCGTTGGCAGTAGCAGTTTTAAATAAAAAAAATATTAATAAAAAAGATTTTAAAAAATTTCATCCCTCTGGAAATCTTGGTGCACAACTTAGAACTGTTGAAGAATTAATGATCACAGGAAACAAAATTCCATTCGTAAACGAAAGCTTAAATATGAAAAAAGCTTTACAAATTATTTCAAACAAAAAACTTGGTACTTTAATTGTTCAAAATAATAAGAAAATCACTACAGGAATAATTACTGATGGCCAAATTAGAAGAGTTAATGCAATGAGCAATAATCTCCAAGATCTATCTGTCAAAAAAGTTATGACCAAAAACCCTATAAGCATCAATCTAGACACTCTTGCTGAAAAAGCTTTATCTATAATGAATGCAAAGAAAATCACTTCATTATGTGTTCACAAAGATAAAAACAAAAAAAAGACTGTTGGAATTTTACATATTCACAACATACTTCATTCAAATATTCGTTAAATGAATAAAAAAACAGGCCTACAAGCTATAATGGTTTTTGTTATCATCCTAATTTCATTATGGTTTTATTTAAAGTACTTCACTGAGAATTTTAAAGATGTAAAGAAAACTTTAGCTATAGAAAAAGTTGATGAAAATCAAAATAGTACCTCAACTTATATTAATGATATTAATTATGTTTCCACAGATGTCAGGGGTAATAAATATCAAATAACCGCAAAACTGGCTGAAATTAAAATTGAAAATCCTGATTTAATGTTTCTAAGCGACGTTGTAGCTTTTGTTTTCATAAAAGATAAAGACACAGTCAAAATTACTTCTAATTTTGGTAAATATAATACAAATAATTATGATACTATTTTTTCTGAAAATGTAATAGTTATTTACCCAGGGCACAAAGTGACAGGAGAATATTTAGATTTTTCTTTTTTAACTAACCTTGGAGTTTTTACCACAAATGTTATTTATACTGGGGAAAAGACAAATTTATTTGCTGATAAAATGGAAATGAATCTTACTACTAAAGATACTAAAATCTTTATGAATGATGCTGGAAAAAAAGTATTAATCGAAGGAACTAAATAATATGGGTGTAATTAAAAAATTTAGAATTAAATCTTTCAAAAACCCTCAGCCTCTTATCTCTCTAGAAAATATATCTTTATCATTTGGCAAAAGAAAAATTTTAGACAACGTAAGCTTTAAGATTAATCATGGACAAATTTTAGGAATGTTGGGACCAAATGGAGTTGGGAAATCTACAATTTTTAATTTAATCACAGGTTTAATTAAACCTAACTACGGTAAAATAAAGTTTGAAGGAATAGATGTTGTCAATTACCCAATATATTTAAGAACAACAAAATTTAAAATTGGGTATGTTCCTCAATATGGAGGTTATTTTAGCGATCTAACTTTATTAGAAAATTTAAAGGCAATAGCAGAAATTGTAATTGATGATAAAAATTTAATTCACCATAAGGTTGATCAGCTTATAGCTAAATTTGAATTAGACGCAATTAGAGATATAAAAGCAAAGTTTTTATCTGGTGGACAGAAAAAAAAATTAGTAATTGCTCTTGCTTTATTAAGCGACCCAAAAGTACTTTTACTTGATGAATGTTTTGCAGCACTAGATGTTCTAACCATTAAAATGCTACAAGAAATTATTGTTAATTTGCAAACAGAGAGTAATATAACTATTTGTATTTGTGATCACCAAGCACGAGATCTTCTTTCTTGTGTAGATGTTGCGGTCATTTTATCAAACTGTAAGATTGTAGCGCAAGGATCTCCGAATGAATTGATTAACAACACTGAGGCCAAAAATGCTTATTTCGGTGACTCTTTTAAATTCAATTAAAGCATGCCAAAAACACTCGTCATTAAAGATAAAATAAAAAAATTTAATAAACAGATACAAGTTAGTGGAGACAAGAGCTTAAGTATAAGATGGGTTCTTCTAGCATCTCAAGCAATTGGAAAATCTAAAGCTTACAACCTTTTGATGTCAGAAGATGTATTAGCTGCAATTGATAGCATCAAAAAACTTGGCATAAAAGTGCAGATACAAAAAAATTACTGTGAAATAGTAGGCAATGGAATTAATGGCTTTAAATACAATAAAAATTTAACAATAGATGCTAAAAATTCTGGAACACTTGGTAGATTAATTTTAGGTCTTATAATTAAATCTCCTAAAAAAATAAAAATAATTGGTGACAAAAGTTTATCTAAAAGAGATTTTTCAAGAGTGACCACACCTCTAAGAAAATTCGGGGTTAAATTTTCCTATAAAATAAAGAATAAACTGCCTTTAACAATTCTTGGCACACAATCAGCAAAAGGTATTAAATATTTTGAGAACAAAGGTTCAGCTCAATGCAAAAGTAGCGTAATGCTTGCAGCACTAAATGCATCAGGAACAACTTCTATTAAAGCAAAGAAATCAAGAAATCACACAGAATTACTTTTTAAATATTTAAAAATTCCAATCAAGGTAAGAAAGACTAAAAAGTTTGATTTTATAGATATTAAAAAACCAAAAAAAATTAGTGCCTTCAATTATCAAATTCCAGGAGATATAAGCTCAAGTGCTTTTTTTATGGTACTAACAACGCTTGCTGATAATTCAAAACTTTTAGTTAAGAATGTAAATATTAATCCTTCTAGAGTGGGAGTTATTACAATCTTAAAAAAAATGGGAGCCAAAATAATACTTAAAAACCAAAAAAATTATAGAGGAGAAAAAATTTCTGATATTTTAATAAAAAGTTCAAAAAAACTTAAAGCTATTAATTGTCCAGTAGAATTAAATAGTAGTGCCATTGATGAATTTTTGATTATTTTTTTAATTGCAGCAAAGGCAAAAGGTATTTCTTATTTTAAAGACCTTTCAGAACTAAACCAAAAAGAAAGTCCAAGATTAATTTGGGGTTCTAAAATTTTAAATATGATGGGTATAAAAACAGATTTAACAAACGATTCTATTAAGATTTATGGACAACCTGATTTAGAAATAAAAAAACCAATAACTGTTAAAAACTATCTAAAGGATCATAGAGTTTTTATGATGAGCACAATTGCTGCTTTAACCTTTGGTGGAAAATGGAAAATTTACGATAAAGATTCTATAAACACTTCCTTTCCATCTTTTTTGAAGATAATTAAAAATATAAACCATTCATCACTATGAAGCTTAAAAAAAAAATTAAAATCGCAATAGACTCGCCTGCTGCTGCTGGTGCTGGCACTCAAGCAAAATTAATTTCTAAACATTTTAACTTATTTTATTTAGATACAGGAAAAATTTATAGATTAATTGCAAATATTAAACTTACTCAACCAAATAAGTATAGTCATAGTTTAATAAAAAAAAAGATGCTCAAATTAACTATGAAAGATTTGCAAAATAAAAAATTATTATCAGATGAAGTTGGAACAATGGCATCAATTATATCAAAAGATAAAAAAATTAGAAAACTTGTTCATGCATTTCAAATTAAAAGTGCTTATCATCCTCCCAAAAAGTATAATGGATCTTGTTTAGATGGAAGAGACATAACTTATAAGATAATTCCTGATGCTGATTTTAAATTTTTTATAACAGCAAATACTAAGACTAGAGCTTTAAGAAGATATAAAGAGTTAAAAGGACTAAATAAGAAAATATCTTTTAATGAAGTCCTAAAAAGTATCAAAAACCGTGACAAAAGTGACTATAATAGAAAAGTTTCACCTCTTATGAGAACTCGAGATTCGGTCTTGATTAATACCACGAATTTAACTAAAAGATCATGCTTTTTAAAAATTAAACAAATTATGGATAGGAAACTAAAAGCTTAATGGAAATTTATAAAGACCTTTCAAACCCCGCCTCTAAAGAATTCGAACAATTACTAAATTCACAGTTTACTAAAACAGCAAATCTTGAAGAAGGAAAAATTATTACAGGTGTAGTAAACAAAGTTACTGATAACTTTGTATTTCTTGAAGTACCTGGTTTAAAATCAGAGCCTATCTTAGATATTAATGAATTAAAAAGCATGGGTATGCTTGATAAAGCAAAAGTGGGTGAAAAAATTTCTGTTCTTCTTGAAAGATTAGAAGATAAAAAAGGTGAAGTACTAGTATCAGCTTCAAAAGCTCAAAAAATTCAAGGTTGGGACAAACTTGTTGAAGCGTATGAAAAAAATGAACCTATCATGGGTAAAATTACTGGACGTGTTAAAGGTGGATGCATAGTTGAACACATCGATACTGGTTCTTTAATGTTTTTACCTGGATCTCAAATTTCAGATAAACCATTAAAAGACATTAGTCATTTAATGAATGAGCCTCAAAAATTTGCTCTAATAAAATTAGATAAAGTTAGAGGAAACGCATGTGTTTCTAGAAGAGAAATAATCTCTTCATTTAAAAAAGAAGATAAAATTAAAATTGTCGAAAAATTCAAAGTTGGAGATATAATTAAAGGTGCTGAAGTAAAAGGCTACAGTTCATTTGGTTGTTTTTTTAGTGTTAATGGTGAGCTTGATGTTTTAGTTCACTTACAAGAAATTTCTTATTCAAGAGTTAATCACCCTGATGAAGTTTTTACAATTGGTGAGAAACATGACCTTAAAGTAATCAGTGTTGATCTTGAAAAGCTTCAGGTTGGTTGTTCAGTAAAACAACTTACACCAGACCCTTTTGAAAACATTTCAAATTATGAACTAAACAAAATCTATAAAGTAAAAGTCGTTAAGCTTATGGACTTTGGAGCTTTTTGTGAGCTTGAAAAAGGATTATCAACTTTATTGCACTCAAGTGAATTAAGTTGGACTAAAAAAAATATTTCTGCAAAAAAAATGTTTAAAGTTGGAGATGAAATTGATTGTGTAATCACTGAAATTGATAAAGAAAAAAGAAGAGTGGCAATATCTCACCGTTTAACAACTGATAACCCTTTTGAAACATTTGAAAAAACTTACCCAATTGGATCTGAGGTTGAGGGTGAAGTTGCAAGTAAAAATGAATATTCTATTTTCTTAAAAGTTGATGGCTTAGATATTGATGCTTTCTTGCATTGTAATGATTTAACTTACCTAAATAATGGTGAAGAAGAATTAGCTAAATATAAAATTGGCGATAAATTAAAAGTTAAAGTGTTAGAAGTAAAAGCAGCAGAACAAAAAGTTAGAGTTGGCTTACGTCAAACTCAACCAGACCCTTTTGATTGGTTTAATGATAAAAAGGTTAAACAAACTATCACTGTTAAGATTATTTCAACTGACAACAAAGGTCTTGTTGTAAGACCTGAAGGCTGTGAAATGGACTTCATTATTAAAAAATCTGCAATAGCTATTAATGCTGCTGATGCAAGACCTGCTAGATTTACAGGTGGAGAAAGAATTGACTGTGCTATTCAAGAGTTAGATATAGATAAAAGAAAAGCAACATTAAGTATTAAACTTTTAGAAGAAATTGAGCGTAAAGTTGCACTAGATACTTATGGTTCTGAAGCAAGTGGTAAAAACTTACCTTTCTCATCATTATCTGATGATTTAGAGAAAAAGAAAAAAGAAGACGAATAAAAATTGGCTATTGTAAAATCAAAGCTTCTAAAACAACTCGCTAATAACTACCCAAATTTTTTAAAAAAAGACTTAGAAAAGTTTACTGATATTATTCTTACTGAAATAAAGCAGGCCCTTAAACGAGGAGATCGTGTTGAATTAAGAGGTTTTGGAATGTTCTCTACTAATATTCAAAAGGCAAGAATATCAAGAAATCCCAAAACAGGAGAGAAAGTGAATACGCCTGAAAAAAAAACAATTCACTTTAAAATGTCTAAGGAAATGTTTAAAAAATTAAACAATGATGAATAAAAATATCTTTGTTGCTTGTGATACATCAAGCTTAAAAGAAATAAAAAAAATAATTAGCGATACGAAAACTAATAAACTTCAAATAATTCCAAAATTTGGCTTACAGTTCTTTTATTCAAAAAGTGGGAGAGCTTTTCTTCAAAATTTTAAGAGAGATTATTTCTTAGATTTAAAAATAAATGATATTCCACAAACTGCTTTATCTGCAATGGATAGTTTGAAAGATTTAAAGAAATGTAAATATATTACAGTTCATGTAAGCGGTGGCCTTGAAATGCTTAAAGCTATTACAAAAAAAGCTAAATCAATTAACAAAAATTTAAAAGTATTAGGAGTTACAATTTTAACAAGCCTTAACAAAAAATCTCTTGAAGAAATTGGTCACACCAAGACCGTAGAGCAGTTAGTATTAAAACAAGCTGGTCTTATAAAAAAATCAGGTGCAGCTGGAATGGTGTGTTCTGCACAAGAAGCAAAAATAGTTAGGAAAAAATACAAAAATTTATTTATTGTTACGCCAGGAATAAGGCTACCTGGAGATGATGCAAATGATCAATCCAGAGTAATGACTCCTAATGATGCTTTTAAAAATAAAGTTTCTGGTATTGTAATGGGAAGGTCATTAATAAAGGGTAATATCAAAAACAACATTAAAAGATTAATTAATCACTTAAATCAATGATCCAACCCTGCAAGATTTGTGGGGTCTCCGACTCTAAAATTTTAGAATTTTTAACTTCCCATCCTACTCCACCTAAGATGATAGGGTTTATTTGTAATTGGCCTAAATCAAAAAGATTTGTTGAACATGACAAGCTTAAAAAGCTATTAAAAGTTGATAAAAAAAAATCAGAATATGTTGCTGTATTAGTTAAACCTAATGAAGATATATTAGAAAAAATAAAGGATTTACCATTCGATTATTATCAGCTTTACGATTGTACACCTACTGAAGTTAAATCAGTTAAAGAAAAATATAATAAGAAAATTATTGTTGCGATAACTGTAGAAGATCAAAATGACACAGTTAAATATTTAGAATATAATGAGCTTGCAGATATAATATTATTCGACAGTAAAGGTTATGAAAAAAGCATATCCTTTGATCATCAATTAATTAAAAATATTAAAATTAATAAAGAATTAATGCTTGCTGGGAATATTCAAATTGAAGATAACCTTGAAAATTATAAAGAAATAGCAGACATTATAGATATTTCTGGAGGTCTAGAAACATCTGGATTAAAAGATATTTCAAAAATTAATATTTTTTTAAACAAAATTAAATTAATTAACAATGAAACTTAAAAAAAAAATTCCTTTAATTGATCAGCACAACAAAAATGGATTTTGGGGTGGTAAATTTGGTGGAAATTTTATACCTGAAACTTTAAAAAAGCCCATTGAGGATTTAACTGAACTTTTTGAAAAACTTAGATACGATAAAAAATTTCTTAAAGAAAGAGACTATTATTTTAAGAATTATATAGGCTCTCCTACTTCATTTATTAAACTTCAAAATCTATCAGATCACTTAAGTGGAGCTCAAATATATGCCAAAATGGTGTCTGAGGCGAACGGAGGAGCTCATAAAATTTATAATGCAACAGTTCATTGCCTTATTGCTAAAAAGGCAGGGAAAAAATATGTCGTTGGTGATACGGGTGCAGGGTATGCTGGAAAGATGCTTAGTATGGCTGCTAAAAAATTTGGCCTTAAATGCAAAATATTCATGGGTGCAAAGGACATTAAAAGACAAAAGCCTAATGTAGATGCAATGAAAAAGAATGGTGCAGAAGTTGTACCCGTTTATTCAGGAAGCCAAACATTAGTAGATGCTGTCAGTGAATGCATGCGTTATTGGGTTTCAAATTGCGATAACACCCATATGTGTGTTGGATCAACAGTAGGCCCTAATATATTTGTTAAAATTTGTGGCTGGAGTACAGCTCAAATTTCAAGAGAATTGAAAGTTCAAATTCAGTCAGAATTTAAAAAGATGCCTAAAAAAATTAAACTCATTAATTGTGTTGGAGGTGGAAGTTCAGCTTATGGGTTTTGGAGTGAGTTTATTGATTATGACAAAAAGCAGATTGAATTAATTGGTGTTGAAGCTGGTGGACCAAAAAGTTCAAAACTACATGCAGCACCTCTAACTAATGGAGCTAAACTTGGAATATTACATGGAGCTGCAGCTTATGTTTGTCAAAATAGTGAAGGACAAATTAACGATACCGCTTCTATTTCTGCTGGATTAGATTATCCTGGGGTATCCCCTATTCACTGCTTCTTAAAAGATACTAAAAGAGCAAGATATATATCTGCAACTGATGAGGCTGCTTTAAATGCATACAAACTAGTTACAAAACTTGAAAAAATAAACCCAAGTCTTGAACCTAGTCATGCTTTTGCTGAAGCTATAAAAATTGCTCCAAAATTAAACAAAGATACTATCATTATTGTTAATTCTTGTGGTGATGCCAAAAAGGATCGTGATATTTTAAAAGAAAGATTGGGAAAAATTAACTAAGATGTCATTAATCAACTTAGCATTTAAAAAAGTAAAAACTGAAAAGAGACCTGCATTACTAACTTACACGGTAGCTGGAGATAATACTAAAAAGAAGTCTCTTGAGATATTAAAATCAATTGCAAAATATGCTGACATTTGCGAAATAGGATTTCCTCATAACACTCCAATTGCAGATGGTGGACAGATTCAATCAAGCGCTTATAGAGCTTTGAAAAATGGTATCAAAATTAAAGATGTTTTTTCAATAGTTAAAGATTTTAAAAAATCAAAACAATCAAAACCAGTAATATTGATGGGTTATTATAATATGATTTATCAATATGGAGATAATAACTTTATAAATATTTGTAAAAAAGTAGGAGTAGATGGATTAATTGTTGTTGACCTTCCTTATCCAGAAAATAAAGAATTTGCAAAAAAATGTAAGAAAAAAGATATTAGTTTTATTCAATTAGTGTCTCCTACTACGTCTCTAGACAGAATGAAAAAGATTATAAGAGACTCACATGATATGGTCTATTATATCAGTATGCTCTCAACAACTGGTGGCAAGCTAAAGGTTTCGCCTAAAAAAATTTTAGAGCGTTACAGTAAAATTAAAAAACTTAACAAGAATAAGAATATTGTAATAGGCTTTGGGATCACTGAAAAAACCATAGCATCTCTAAGAAAGGCTGATGGATTAGTGGTTGGCAGTGCTTTATGTAAAGAAATATCAAATTCTATTAAAAAACGCCAAAATCCTGTCACAAATGTAACTAATATTGTGTTAAAGTTAAGAAAAAAAATAGCATGAATTGGATTAAAAAAACTTTAAGATTTGGTGAAAAGATTAAAACCATCATTAAAGCACGTGCAACCAAAACAGAGATAGCTAATAGTGACTGGACCTCATGTTGTAAGGGACCAATCTTAAAAAAAGATTTAGAGGAAAACTTATGGGTTTGCCCATCTTGTAATAAACACCACAGAATAAGCCCACGTCAGAGATTTGACATTATATTTGGCAAAAATAATTATGAAGTTTTAAAAACTCCAATTCCTCAAGATGACCCTTTAAATTGGAATGATGCAAAACCTTATAAAGATAGATTAAAAGCTGCTAGAAAAAAAACTGGCATGGATTGTGGAATGATGGTTGTTAATACTAATATTCTAAATTTAAAAATCACAGCAATTGCATCTGATTTTGATTTTGTAGGTGGCTCAATTGGTGCTGCAGAAGGTGAAGCTTTTTTATACGGAATTCAACATGCAATAGAAAATGAGCAACCTTTTGTAGTGTTTACTTCTGGTGGCGGAATGAGAATGATGGAAAGTCTTATATCTTTAAGTCAAATGACAAGGACGACACTTGCAATTAACGAACTAAAGAAAAATAATTTACCCTATATTGTTGTTCTAACTGATCCAACTGCTGGTGGTATTACAGCGTCATATGCAATGTTAGGTGATCTGCACTTAGCAGAACCAGGAGCTCTTATAGCTTTTGCAGGAGCAAGAGTAATTCAAGGCACTGTAAGAGAAGAGTTACCAGAAGGCTTTCAAAGAAGTGAGTATGTAGAAAAAACTGGCTTTGTAGATTTAATTGTAGAGAGAAAAGACTTAAGAGAAAAAATTGGATCATTATTATCAATATTGTTAAAGAAAAATTCTGCTATAAATTCATCAGAAAATGAAACTTCAGAAGATAGTAGAGCGCTTACAAAAGCTGCATCCTAAAGAGATTGATCTAAGTCTAGATCGAACTAAAAATCTTTTAGAAAAATTAGGCAATCCTCAAGATCAAATCAGTTGCATTTCTATTGTTGGCACGAACGGAAAATTTTCGACTATCCAGGCACTTTATACAATTTTAAAAGAGGCTGATTATAAATGTAATATTTATACCAGTCCTCACATTCAAAAAATTAATGAGAGATTTGTCTTTAACAATAAGCCTCTAACAGATGATGAATTAGCCAATCTTTTTTCTGAAATAGAAGAAGCTAACAATCAAACACAAATCACTTTCTTTGAAATTTTAACTGTTGCTTATTTTCATTATGCAAAGAAATACCCTAAAAACATTAACTTAATTGAGTCAGGTCTATTTCATAGATTTGATGCAACCAACATTTTAAAAAAAAACTTAGCTAGTATTGTAACAGCTATTGGTCTGGATCACTTAGACTGGCTTCCAAAAGAAGAGCAAACAGTTGAAAAGATAATATTTGAGAAAACATCTACTTTGTTAAACTCTAAAATCGTAGTTGCAAAACAAAGCTCAAATGAAATTAACAAAAGTATTGAAAATACAATCAAAGACAATACTTCTAAAAAAATAATCTTTAATAAAAATTATAATTTTACCTTAAAAGAAAATGATTTTTTTTATTTTGAGGATGAATTTGGTGCTCTTAAACTTCCAAAACCTAATTTGCCTGGAGAATTTCAATTAGAAAATGTCTCTACAGCAATTGCAACCGTTAGACAATTAACAGACTATAAAATAACTGATGAACATATTAAGAGTGGTATTACTAAAATAGAAAGTATCGCACGACTACAAGAATTAAAATCTGGAAAATTAAAAGATTTAACTAGTAATAATTTATTATTTGTTGATGGATCTCATAACCCACTTGGTGCAAAGGTATTAAATGAATATCTTCAAAGTCTAAATTGTAACAAACATATTATTTTAGGGATGATGGCCAACAAAGACCACAATGAATATATGAGTTACTTTAAAGATATTAAATCATTAACAACAATTGACATTCCAAATCAACCCAATGCTATTAAGGGAAGTGAACTTAAAGAGAAAATTAAAAATTTTGAAAATATTAATTATAAAAATTCTATTGAGGAAGCAATTAGCTCAATTGATCTTCAAGAAAATGATATTATTTTAATTACAGGGTCTTTGTATCTTGCAGGAGAAGTTTTAAACTTAAACTAGATATTCTTATCTAGAAATTCTTTCATTTGACTCTCAGCAACTCCACCAACTTTTCTGTCTACTTCAACACCTTTTTTGTAAACAATAACAGTTGGTACACCTCTTACACCAGCAGCTGAACCTGTGTTAATTCCACCATTTTCTATGTCAGCATAATAAAAGTTTGCTTTATCTTTGTAGCTATCTGAAAACTTATCCATGATGGGTTTAAGGCTCTTGCACGGAGCACACCATTCTGCAGAAAATTGAACTACAGAGATATCTTCATTCTTAATTTTTGTTTCAAATTCTTCGTCTTTAAAATCAATAAGCATGCTTCATATATAAATTCTTATTAGATTTATTCAATATGTAAAAAATGATTTTTTTAGTTAATTAACAGAGACTTATTATGCTTGTTCGTATTTTTTTTGAATACCTTCTACGAACTCATTAATTTCGTCAAGAAACTTCAGCTTTTTCTCATCTTTTTCGTTTGTATATCTATCTCTTAAATTATCACACTCAAAATAAAATTCTTTGCATGTCCACCATTTTTCTTTTTCATCACTTAATATTCTTTCGGCTATTCCACGCTTAATAGTCTTAAACATATCAGGTGGAAGTGTCTCAGGTGATTCTTGATATATTATCTTTTTTCCAAAGCTTACCATTCTCTCGTCTTCAAATTTATCTAATAATATTAATTTATCTTTCCAAGAAGCTGCATGCCATTTTGGAAATAAAGCTGTATCTTTTTGAGGAGTAAATTTTTTATAAATTGTCTCTTCTGCCAGTAAATCAACTTGTGAATCGAATTGTGCTTTTTCTTCAGCTGTTTCTCGTAATGCGGTTAAAACATTTTGAGAAAATCTCTCATTACTGTTTACTAATTTTGCACGCTCTTTAATTAGATCAGGATCAAGATTACTATATGGTTCAACTTGTAGTCCATAACTTGCGTCTAGAATTATAGGAGCTTTATTTGATCGTATAGTTCTTAAAAATTTTAATTTTTTAATAGCACTTTTAAGTTCAGAAATTGACATATCAAATAATGGAATAGGATCAATTTTAAGGTCAAAAGCTTGGCCCCATTGATAGATTGGGTGAATACAATGTTTTGGGTGAAGTGGTGCAACTACAAATCTATAATTTTTACCAAAATGATATTCTGCTAATGTAAACATTTTTTCAGTTTTAAATATCGTCTCAGTATCACTCTTGTTTGCTGTTCTTAAAAATGTATCCCAAGTCTGAGGCTGATTTTTTTTAATTAATCCTAAAACTTTAACAGTTAGTTCTGCATCAAATAAAGCTGAGTGAGCTCCACTTGATTCAAAGCCATTCATTCTAGCTAACGACTCTAGTTTCATGACCGCATTACCTTTTGCATTTGTTTCAGTTTTTATAACACTCTCATCAACTGCATGGGCACCTCTTGCAATGTTTAAACCATCATGTCTTTTGTTCGGGGTTGCATTGGTGATATAAGGATATCTAATTCCTCTAAAGAATTCATTTCTTATCATCTCATCATCAAAGCCAATGTTTGACCAACCCATGAATATTGCTGGGCTCCATTTTTTAAATGTTGCTTCTAACTGAGATAACATTTGGTAATGACTTAAATTTCCTTTAGTTAATAAATCAACACTAGTCTTGTTAACTATCAAAGCCATTGCTTGAGGAACTTCTCCTTCTGGTAATCTACATCTAAAATTAAAACGATCTAATTCTTTAAAATTTGGGTCAACTAAAATACCACCTACTTCAATAATACTTCCCCATGAAGTATTGGCACTACTAGATTCAATGTCCCATATTGCTAAATTCATATTAGTTCATATTCCGTTGATGATAGTATTGTTCTACTTTTTCTAAAAACTTGTTTTGGTATTCTTCTAGTTTTTCACCTTGAATTCTAAAGTCTTGGAATAAATTATCTACAGTGCAAAGTAAAACAATTCCTTGGGTTATTTTTGAATTATGGACAACGTTATGAGCTAATGAATATGCCCCTAATTGAAGATAATAGTCCTCAATCCACTCTTCTTTTTTTGGTTTATTGGATTGTTTAAAATCAATGATAGTTTCTTGCCCTTCATACACACCAACTGCATCACATGTACCTGCGTATTTTCCAGGATAATACAATGTTGCTTCAGTACCATAAATTTCTGACAATTTTCCTTTAATACCTTGTTCGATAATTTCGTCTGCCATTTTTTTAGATTTGCTAGCCTCTTCTTCTAATAACTCTAAATTTAATTGACCTAATAAATATTTTTCTAAATGAGAGTGCATTGATGTGCCTCTACTTGAAGCATCATTTTTAATTCTATTTGCTTCAGCAGCTCCCACTCTTGCCTTCCAATTTGCAAGGGATGCTTTTTTTTCTTCACTTTGTGTTGCTTGTAATATGGAAGTTACTGAAGGAAGCTTTTCTTGATTTACAGCATACATCCTTGAACCACTCACCATTGATCTCATAGATTTTGGATAAGTAAATTTATTATTCCACTGCATATAGTTTGTTATAAGCGGTATTGAAGAAAAAAAGAAATTAATTTTTTGCTTGTTTTGAATGGTCAACAAATTTTTCTACATTTTCTGTTTGAACGGCTTTATCGACTCGTTCAGGATCTTTAATATTTTCTAGGCTTCTGCTAATCGATCTTGCATCTGTTCCAAACTTATCAACAACAATCATTGCTTCTTCTAATTTTTTTCTAAGAGCAACTATATTTTCAAAATGTTTTCCAAATCTTGAGCTAATTGTTTTTAGATGATCGTAGATTTCTGTTGCACCTTTTTGAACTTTTAAAGATTGAAAGCCCATGTGTAATGATTGCAAATAAGCAGAAAGAGTATTTGGACCACAGATTACAACTTTATGTTTTTTCATTAATTCTTGAGTTAATAATTCTTTAGTAGTTGGATCTTGGTATTCAGTTAATTCTTTGTATAAACTTTCAGTTGGTGCATAAACTATTGCAAAGTCTGTAGTTTTTGGTGGAACAATATATTTTTCATTAACACTTTTAGCTTTTGCTTTAAATGCAGTAGCTAATTTTGCTCTTGCATCTGCAACAGCTTTTTTATCATCAGCATCATAGCCATCAGTAATTGCTTTAAATTTTTCTACTGGAAAATGTGAGTCTACAGGCACCATTACATCACCCTGAAGTTTGATTGCAAATTCAACATTTTCACCTGTATCTTCTTTCATCTTAACGTTAGTCATGAATTGAGAGGCAGGTAATAAGTCTTTGATTAGAGCATCTAATGAAAACTCTGCAAGAGTTCCATATTTTTTAACTCCAGCTAAAATTTTTGTTATACCTTCTTGGCTTTTATTTAATAATTCGACCTGACTATTAAAATTTCCAACTTTTTCATCAACTTTTGTTAGGGCCTCTGTCATATCTTTAGTTACCCCCGTTGATAAATTGTTAAATGAAGTCGACATTGAACCAAGTGAAGTATTAATAGTAGTATTTAAAGTATCTTTTAATGAAGTAATTTCTGTCTTTAAATTGGCCATCTCTTCAGCTTCCTTATTTTCACTATCATCTTTTGGCTTAGATCTTAAGTTTAGATAAAGGATTGCTAAAGCAACTCCTAATAACAAGACTAATACGGTTAATAAAATTATGTCCATGATTCTAGGAGATATTTTATAGTAAAAATTTGATTTATATATGTAATTATTTAAAACTGTCTTTATGGAATTAATCTTAATACTAAAAATACTACTTATTATAGGAGCTATTGTTGCAGCTTATGCAGTACTTAGAAACCTTGATATTATTAGGATTATTTTAATTTACGTAAAAGATACTTTACTTCGAAAGTAACTTAACTAGTTTTTTAACCAAACCATTTTTTAAAGAAGATTTTGAAGCCATCATGCAGGCTTCTGACTTTAAAATTTCACCATCTTTAAGAATTCGAAGATTATTTGCTCTTAGAGTTTCACCAGACGAAGTAATATCAGTTATAATTTCAGATGACTCTGTAAAAGGATACGCTTCAGTTGCACCTAAACTACTAACTAATTTAAATTGAGTAACTCCTTTTGAAAACAAAAACTCCCTTGTTAAATTGGGATATTTTGTTGCCACTCTTAATCTTTTTTTCTTTTTATCTTTAAATTCAAAAGCAATTTCTTCTAAATCAGCAACCGTTTGAACATCAATCCAAGGATCTGGGATGGCCACAACCAGTGTTGCTTTACCAAAACCGTAATTCTTAACAACACTTATCTTTTTTTGAATATTTACTTCACTTTCTTTTAATAAATCAAATCCAGAAAAGCCAAGATCTAAAGAGCCATCTCCAAGTCTTTCAACTATCTCTCTTGCATGAAGATATAATACTTTAACATTTTTCAAGTTTTTAATAGATCCTAATAAATCTCTTTCACCTCTTTCTGAGATTAAATTTAGTTTATTTTTTTTAAATATCTTTAAGATATCAGCTCTCAATCTACCTTTACTTGGAATACCGATATTAATAATATTTTTTATCATTAGTAATTTAAATTTAAAGCAGCTCCTACTGCTGGAACTTGTTTTTTTGATCCAAGGTCTGAAATTAGATTGTCGTAACGTCCACCGTTAATGATGTTAATATTTTTAGATTTAGATTTAATATCAATTTTAAAGACCATACCTGTATAATATTCTAATTGACGCCCAAAAGACGCTGAGAACTCTACATTTAGTTTTTGAATTTTATTTAATGAAGTTGGGAAATATTTTTGATCCACAACTAAATTAATTTTATTTTTTTTAAAAAAAATATTAAGGTTTTTAGCAGCTTGTCCTATTGGACAGTTAATTTTTAAAAACTCTTTAATAATTTTTGAAACGTTTTTACCTCTACTAGCTCTTCTTGGATCTTTAATCTTGTTATCAAATCTCTTTAAAATCTCTTCAATTGATCGTCCAGCAACTACTGTTTGCTGTTTATCTTTTAGCATTTTTTGATATCTCTTTTTATCAACCTCAACAATTGTTGGGTCCACATCAGAGTTTGTCTCTAGCCTTTTTAATAAATCATTGAAGTATACTTCTCTCCAAAAGTGTCTTGAAAGCCTTAACTTCCATCTTTTTGGGATATCTAATTTTGAAATTAATAAATTGAAAATCTCAACATTACCAATTTTTAAAGTCCCTGATGAATATTGTAAATTAGATAAAGATTTTAGGGCTGTATTAATAATTTCTTTATCATCTTTTTTTTCATCTTTAGAACCGATGATCTCAAAGCCAACTTGATCTCTAATAATAGAATCTTTTTTATTATTTGATTTTCTATAAGCCTGACCGCTATAAAATATT
>JACKZZ010017481.1_pt1 | contig 41775 bp, 24 predicted proteins | sample 8027871 | NCBI WGS metagenome assembly JACKZZ01 (sample SAMN15724774, study PRJNA655200) | protist metagenome | isolation source: fluorescence activated cell sorting (FACS) single amplified genomes of... | place: USA: West Boothbay Harbor, Gulf of Maine | collected 2000-07-19
GATCTGCACCGACACTGGTAGTATCGGGGACCTTATCGTTATGCGTCGGAATGTTTCCGAGCAAGGCTTCGACCTTGCCGCCCTTTTCTGTCAAGACCTCTAGTGCGCGTCGCAGACTCGCCCGCTGCGTGGCATTAAACGAGTCTTCCGAATGCCCATCCATCTCTCCAAGAGATCCGTCATTGCGGGAATCAGTTGCGAGCTTGTTGATACGCTGGAAGTAGGAGGCGCATTGACTGCGATGCAGTTGACGGCGATCTGCCTCCGGGGAGTCGGAACCGGTCAGCACTCCGAGAAAGATGCGGGGCAGCACTGGCTCCTCCAAGAGAGTCACCAGTGTGCGAAGTTGAGAGTCAACACTGCCTTCCAAAAGGAGTCTGGACTGTTCCGACTCCAGCATTCCATCGACCAGACCATCGAGGATTTTCTGTCTGTCTTGGTCCTCGGCATGCTTTACACTCTCGTTTGACGGTGACGCAGACTGGTTCCCCAGGTCATGCGCATCACTACTTCCATTCATCGAGTCGAGGAGCGAGTCATTCATCGACTCGAAAAACTTATTCATAGTTTTCGTGCGGTTAGCCGTGCTGTTAACCACGAAGTCCTTTACAATGTGGTCGGCGTCACTTCTGTTCGACCCATTTAAAAACTCGTCTAACATGCGTTCTGCCGCAGAGTCCGCGAACGCAATATCACCCTTGTAATCCACAACTTCCTTCGTACGCAAGAAATCCTCGCGTCGTAGCGTCTTCCCCACAACCGGTGGGATCACACCGCGGAGCGCGTCCCATATCGAAAGTCGAAGCGTTGATGAAAGCACCCGCATCATTTGAAAATCGTGATTGTAGAAGAGATATTTCGCATTGCCGCAGCCATGGTACAGAGACACGTAAATAGGTTGAGTTAAAAACTCCATTTGACGTACGAAACATCTGAGGATCAACGAATTTTTTAGCATCTAAAGTGAGTAACTCTATAGTCGGCAGCTTCACATCAGTTCACCCAACGCAGCACTAAGTGTGAAGTGAAGTCGAGGTGATTTGCATTCGTCAGGAGAAAACAAAAGTGCAAGCTTTTGTACCTTTCTTCGCTTCTTCACAACCGAACACCCTTTGGATGAATGAATGGATTCGGAAGCGAAGACAGCTTGTGCTTGACCCGCCAGTCCGCTTTTGGTGTGTGTTTCGGATACCTGACCAGAACGCGCGAGGGCCTACAGGATGTTACTCTTGGAGTATGATTACTTTCGATTGATGTTTAAGTCTTTCGTTTTTCACTTTTCTAAAAAGGTGCCTAACTTCCTCGGCTCCCCAGAATTATTGGCATTGTTGTCTGCGAATATTTAGCGATGAGCACACGATGTCACTCGGTCTGCTTACAATTACAATTACAATTGTGCCTTCCGCCCATTCGCGCCTCCCGCGCTGCTGAGCCCACTAATTGGGGCCTGCTTTAGAGGGTGGACGTCTTTGGACTTACTGGTGCAAAGTTTACCTCGAACTCGACTGCAATAAGCAGAGAGTCTATCACAGCAAGAAAGGCCTCACTTCTCCGAATGCCACGCGAGTGGTGTCACCACAATCCCTGCGTTCCACAACCGCATTCGCTATAAAAAAGATTGTGCGAACTCACGCGATGGTTGGAGAGTTGACAAATGAACACAAAATGTATTTTTGATGCCTCCTGAGACAATATGAGTATCATCATTCGTGTTCTTGTCGTATACGGTATTGTACAGAGAAAACTCAACCCCACCAGTGGACTCTCGAGAGACAGGCAGACAAACCTTACCAATCAACAGAGGCTCACTAACGAGTAAAGATCGATACTAAATATGAAACCATTACACATCGTTCACAGATCCGAACGGTGCACAAGGAGCAGAAGTGGTATAAATGTGTGCTGTAGATCGCTAATTTCGGCATTAAGTTCCTCGTACACTTGGCAAAGTAAAAGACAATTACTTATGAATAAGACTAAATAGCGCTGATTTTCGACATGTACATGACCTCTCGTGATAGGAAAATCCTCATGATCTCTCGTCATGGGGGGGGTTTGTCATGATCTCTCGTCATGACCTCGAGGGCCAATTGGACATTTTTTGTGACGTCAGAGGACATCATGACGTCCTCTGACGTCACATACGAAAAATCGCCAATAATAAAAAGAGTCGTCAAGTCGCACCGCTGCTGCCAAACGATAAAAAGTTAAAACAAAAGAACTGAGTCTGACCCGAGAAGTTCAAGGCCCGGGTTGCGGACCGACTCCGAGCGGGATTACTCTAGGCTAGATGACACACGAAAACAAAAGTTGGCAAAAGAGTTCCCAAAACACTTGGCAAAAAGTTGTCCGAAATTTAAGTTGTCGGAAAAATTGTGACTAGCAATTGAACTACTTGGACTGGCCCCGACGTCCCCGCCATCCCGGGCATCCGGGCGTGTGTGAAGGCGCCGAGCTCGAAGTTGAACTTGAACTCAAGACTGGACAGGCTGACAGGTAACCGTAATGAAATTCGATCCCGCAGGGCTGTCGGGGGATCAGGTGTCAGTGGAGGAGCACGACAGCGAGTGACGCATGTCACTCTGTTGTGGTAAAGTAGAACTGGCTGGAGGACATGTCATGATTCCGGCAGGTGGTTGGTGGGCACACGGCGCAGAGTCCGGGGGAACGGGGCATCACGAGTCGGAGTGCCAGAGTCTGAGTCGCGTGGCAGATGGGGACAGCATTGCCACAGCACTAGTCTGGGGTTGGTGGCAGGGACGGCTCAGAAAAGATTTGGCAGTCGCACAGCCTGCAGTTAACTGCTACCAGCTTGCGGTCTCACGCTCGGCGCTCGCAGCTTTGCAGACACTGACAGCAGCTTGCAGTGGCCAGTCCCCCATCCTCGCAGGCTCATGCTATTACTAAGACCCCCCCACGCGTTTGTCTCACCTTCATAAAGCTTCAGCTGCTGCTCAAGTTTTACTTTCTTAAATTTAAAAAAACACAAAGCGCGCCAGCTGTTACTACACATCGTGGGAGGACTCAGGAGTCTACGGACGATCACGACCACGGGTCGTCCGTGACTGTCACGCGTAGAACTGACGCGAAAGGCAAAGACATTGACATAAAGGCAAAGCTACCGCGCTACGGGAGCCTAGAGCACGACAGTGCCAATGCGTGATAGCCTATCGTAAGTCTTAAGGCCATTAATATACTTATCCATAGACGTCACACGGCCGCCGCGGTCCCTCCGTTTGCGTTCCCCAAGAATCGACCTACAAATTTTTGCGAACAATTCTCCAGTCTCAGGACCTCTAATACTAACAACTAAACAAGAAAAAACGTGGCGAGATTTAAGTGCGTTTGCTCGCGATTGAAATTTGAATGACAGTCTGGGAAGGGATGTCGCGCTGGGCCAAAACTTAAGGAGACCAAAAGCGACCACTGCGACTCCATGGGGCAGTTAAAGTTTTCGGCCTCCGGGGTCAAACCGCCTAGGCAGTCTGCCAGTGCCAGCCTAGTAGTAGCCAGACGCGCTTGCCAAAAAGTTGAAAAAGTCGCAAAACTATGCAGCCGCCATACGTCGACGCGCAGTACTGTCTGGGACCTGTTTTGGGACTCGATTTGCGACTGTCACTGAACCACCGCCGGGGCCTGCTTGAAGTTGGGGCGCGACTGTCGCTTTATTATGAAGTTTTGGCTCGGTCTGACTGAGACTCGGTAGCCCGACTAAGATTGGGACCCGGTTTGAAGGCCCGGCCTGTGGGCCCGGTCGGTTTGGGGCGAGCGCTCCGAGTCACGTGCTGTTCAGCTGGGGGGCTTCGCGCTCGAACTTTCGGCACTAGCAGCCTTAGGCTTGCGACTCGGACCGCGCCTGAGGACAAACTGCGATCGGCATCGGGATGGCTCTGACCTCGGGCCCAGTTTGCCCCAAACCAGCCCAACCAGGAGGCAACGTGGCAAAAATTTAAACGTCGCCGACAGTGGATGCCTCGAAATTTAAACTGACACCGCCTCGCAAATATCGGACCGCAGATGACGACCCGCAGACCCTTTCAACAATGCATAATCGCAGCGCCAAAGCTAAACGCCATCGCGTCTAGCTTTCTAGAATCATATGACATTATGATACCAAACAAGAGGATACCGGGGCAAACCGCCATCGGTTTACCCCGAGTCCGGGTTACTGTACTAATTGGCCAATAACTCCGAAACTTGACATTGATGTTTAAGACTCAAATAACTCGAGCAGGATTGACGAGACGCAAATGCCCCGGAAAGATCTCACGCGAAAAACGGAAAGAATTTACTCAGAAGACGCGAGGAACACCGCCCACGGATGTCGAATAGCACCGCACGCACTTTCGTGAGAACGCAACGTCTAGAGGTTTTCGCAACTGATTTGAAACTTCCAAGAACGCATGGGTTCTGCAATATCGCGAGTCGAGTCTCTATCAACTCTTAATTATGAACCAGAGTCAGATCCTTGTAGACTTCAATTAATTATAAAATATCTAAGAAGCAGTCTGAGTCGCTGCTTAGTTCCCAACCTTGAAGATGAGTCCATCTACACGTATCACGTCGATATTTTTGCGGGCATGAGCGGCAGCGTAGCGTACGAGGTATCCGAAATTCGCATCCTCACTGCTCGACCCCCACCCCTCTGGGATCTGTGCGAACAACCCGCGCGACAGCTGGAAACCTAGATCCCTGGACACTCCATAGCAGGCGCCGGACATATAGGGCGCGAAAGCTTCGTTCGACGCTCCTCCGTGCACAGGGTTAAGAGCAGGATCGATCCAGTAGTAGTAGCCAATGTAGGTTTCCGGAAGAGAGGCGAGTCCTTGGATGGCAGCAGATGTCGCATTCGTTGTGGCATCGACACCATTGGACTGCGCACTAGAAGCGTTTGCTCCCGCGTTTGCGGTTGTGTTGGCGTTGGATTCTTCGACTTCATACTTTTGGAAACTTGGTTTGAGCACGCAGGTGGATGGATTGCGCAGCGCGTTGCCAGTGCTCGGGAGAAAATAGTCTAGCCATCCGTTGTTGAACCTCGGGTGTTCCGTCGCTGAAGATTCCGAGCCACTAGAGCTCCGCGGCCTCATTACTTCCTCCAGAATCGAACCAAAGTCCTCCGCACAGGGGCTCGATGGCGAGAAGTAGCTACGGCAATTTTCCGATACAAAAGCCAAGCCTTTGTCGAGAGAAGACTTCTTTTGCGACAGCGCCGCCGCCCCGTCTTGTGCCCCCTGCGTTCGATTGGCCGCGTTGATTATCTTTTGCACTACGCTGAGAAGCTGCGCACGACGATAGGAGAACAGACGACGTACGAGGACGTGGTAGTGCAAACATGTATCGCAGTCGATCTTAAATACGAAATCCGACGTCCAGCTAGGGGGCAATCGGTTTCGGTGATCGGTCTGCCCTGACGCAGCTGATACCGCTGACGTCGCACCCTTCGCCGCCTCCTTTGACAGTGAAATCGCCTGGCCTGATACCTTCGATATGGAATTTGTGATCAACGCTTGGCCATCCCATCGCCCACCATTCGCATCCGTTCTCGGATGCTCGTCACTCGCGTCCGATGTGTGATTCTCATCATAGGACAAAAGTGACGAGAGCATCTTGTCCGCGTCATGCGACTCGATCTCGTCGGCGAGGTGCTTGGAGCTGCCGATCCGAAACAATGGAATCACCTTCCTGTAGGTGGCCAGGTAGTGGTCACCCTCGAGAATAAGCTCCAAGTCGTGGAATGCCCTGGACTCGTTGTACAGCGCCAACCCCTGCTTGCGCTCCCCGTCTGAATATGGTACTCCCTGGTTGTGCGAGGCCATGCGCTTCGACAGATTCTCAGTTTCTTCGTAAGAACCAAGAAAGTAGCGCCACACCAGTACCGGTGGCCTCTTATCAGTCCCCGACTCGGAAGTATCGTACTCCTTTGCTTGATCTGCACCAACACTGGTAGTATGGGGGACCTTATCGTTAGGCGTCGGAATGTCTCTGAGCAAGGCTTCGACCCTGCCGCCCTTTTCTGTCAAGACCTCCAGCGCGCGTCGCAGAATCGCCCGCTGCGTGGCATTAAACGAGTCTTCCGAATGCCCATTCATCTCTCCAAGAGATCCGTCATTGCGCGAATCAGTTGCGAACTTGTTGATACGCTGGAAGTAGGAGGCACATTGGCTGCGATGCAGTTGACGGCGATTTGTCTCCGCGGAGTTGGAACCGGTCAGCACTCCGAGAAAGATGCGGGGCAGCACTGGCTTCTCCAAGAGGGTCACCAGTGTGCGAAGTTGAGAGTCAACACTGCCTTCCAAAACGAGTCTGGACTGTTCCGACTCCAGCAATCCATCCACCAGATCATCGAGAATTTTCTGTCTGTCTTGGTCCTCGGCATGCTTTACACTCTCGTTTGACTGTAACGCAAACTGTTTCCCTAGGTCATGCGCATCATTACTTCCATTCGTCGAGTCGAGCAGCGAGCCATTCATCGAGTCGAAAAATTCATTCACAGTTTTCGTGCGGTCAGCCGTGCTGTTAGCCATGAAATCCTTCACAATGTGGTCGGTATCACTGCTGTTCGACCCATTTAAAAACTCTTCTAACATGCGTTCTGCCGCAGGGTCCGCGAACGCAATATCACCCTTGTAATCCACAAATTCCTTCGCACGCAAGAAATCCTCGCGTCTTAGCGTCTTCCCCACAACCGGTGTGACTACACCGCGGAGCGCGTTCCATATCGAAAGTCGAAGCGTTGATGAAAGCACCCGTATCATCTGAAATCGTGATTGTAGAAGATATACGTCGCATTGCCATGGTACAGAGACACGTAAATAGGTTGAGATAAAAGCTCAATTTGACGTACGAACCATTTGAGGATCAACGAATTTTTTAGCATCTAAAGTGAGTAACTGTGTAGTCGGCAGCTTCACATCAGTTCACCCAACGCAGCACGAAGTGTGAAGTGAAGTCGAGGTGATTTGCATTCGTCAGGAGAAAACAAAAGTGGAAACTTTCGTACCTTTCTTCGCTTCTTCACAACCGGACACCCTTTGGATGAATGAATGGATTCGAAAGCAGAGACCGCTTACGCTTGACCCCCCAGTCCGCTTTTGGTGTGTGTTTCGGATACCGGACCAGAACACACGAGGGCCTACAGGATGTTACTCTTGGAGTATGATTAGGTTCGATTGATGTTTAATTCTTTCGTTTTTCACTTTTCTAAAAAGGTTCCTAACTTCCTCGGCTCCCCAGAATTATTGGCATTGTTGTCTGCAAATATTTAGCGATGAACGCACGATGTCACCCGGCCTGCTTTACCTCATACTGGACTGCAACGAGCAGCGAGTTCATCACAGCAAAGGCCTCACTTCTCCGAATGCCAAGCCAGTGGTGTCACCACAATCCAAGACCTTGCTGCGTTCCACAACCGCACTCGCTATAAAAAAGATTGTGCGCACTCACACCGTGGTTGGAGAGTTGCCAAATGAACACAAAACGTTATTTTGATGCCTTCTGAGACAATCATCATTCGTGTTCTTGTCGTGTTGTACAGAGAAGACTCAATCCCACCGGTGGACTCTCGAGAGACAGGCAGACAAACCTTACCAATCTACAGAGGCTCACAAACGAGTAAAGATCGACACTAAATATAAAACCATTACACATCGTTCGCAGATCCGAACGCTGCACAAGAAACAAAAGTGGTATAAATGTGTGTTGTAGATCGTTTTTCGGCATGAAGTGCCTCGTACACTTGGCAAAGTAAAAGACAATTACTGTTCTAATTGGCCAATAACTCCAAAGCTTGTACACATCTTAAAGCTCTGAGACTCTCGCAGCAGACCTCAGGTTTGTTGTCACACACGAAAGGACGTTTTCTTCCCAGATGCCGTCTTCTGCTGGTCTTTGAACCATGCACCTGCCGGTCGTACTATGCTCTTGTACACCGGATTTTCCACTTCGCGGTTTCGTAATACATCTGATTTGGAGCGCGGCAGTGGGACCGTCCGATTCTTATCGAACATAAGCGACACGCCTAATTCTGAATCTCTTTTGCCATCCCTATATTCGGGGTCAGCGGCCCAGAGATTACTGTTGCGTCCCGCAAGTTCGATACCGTCAAACGCCGCCCTTCCTTGGAAACTCGCGCGCATTCCAGACATGCTTTTACTGCCCTGCAGACTTCGAGACCCGGAAATGGTCTTGCTGCCTGTCAGGTGGTTTGCGCCAGCTTGCTGTAAAGTGATACTGGTCGACAGCTTGCTCGTCTTCCTGCGGTCTTCCTCCAGCAGGAGTTGACGTTTCCTTTCTTTTGCGTAAGCAGCCGCTTCTGCGCGTTCGACACGGGACTCTTGACTTTGGTTCAGATCATCATCTTCCGCAAAAATCTCTTCCTCGCTTTCCGTGCTGGGAAACTCGACACGGCGTTGCCTCTTCAAGTCTGCAATCTCCCGCACGTTCAAGATGCGAAGCAGATTCATGGCGGAGGTTTCTACCACGATGGGATGCGGTACCTTCTTCGTGAGCTCAGACAGGTTCGTCGCTGTTGGTTCTGCCGGCCGGAGGTCAGATACTTTCTTCCCGCCTCCCTGCCCCCTGCCGATCAATCTCTTGTTGGATTGGGCGAGTAAATTTCGGATCGACGTCTTCTTTTTCTCAGCCTCCAGAAGCGCGACGTTTTCCCGCATTTCCCTCATCTCTCTTGCTTTGCGGTCGGCGCAGATAGCGTCCATCAGCTCTTGCAGCTTCTCCTCGCCCTCGTACTCGCCCAGCGCCACGAGTTTCTGACGCTTCCTATTCTTCTCCTCCAGGTCGCGGGCCGCTTTCCCCACGATTGTTGGTGGCAGCGCGTTGCGCGCCGCCTTCTCTTTCACGTCACGATCCGCGGCCCGCTTCCGCCGCAGCTCCCTGGCTTTCTCCGTGCGATCTATCGCCGCCTGCATCTCCGAGCGAACGTGCTCTACCTTTTGCTTCTGCAGCGTGGTCGTCTTGAGACAATCGGCATCGTCGAAGCAGGCGCGCTCATACCTGCCCTCCACGTCGAGGAATTCGCTTTGATAGGCGCTGTAGATTTGCGCGAAGGGATCTCCATCATCAGGCGTGGGAGGCTCCGACTGAGTGCGCAGAGAATTTCGATGGACAGGACGATCAAGAATCCGCGGCGGAATCTCCCATCCTCTCCAGGAGTCGTCGCCGAATCGTCGGGGCGACTGACCTGAGTGCAGATTCGGCCGTGGGGGAAGGTCATCGGCAATGTAATGATCGAATATTTTCGCCACTGCGTCTAACTCCTCGGGGAGGAGGAAACTCCAGTCCAGATTTGAAAGATTCACATCCGTATCCAGCGTGCCGTCCGGATTCAGGAGGCAAAGCTCCTCCTCCTCGCGATAGGTTCCTCCAGGAGATCTGATCGTGCTTCTCAATTCCCCGACCAAGTTCGGAACTTGCTCAGCCGCCTCTAAACGCTTCTTGTTCGTCAGGATACGGTCCGTCACCCGAAATCGCCTCTGCTGATCATTCCCCACAGGCGAGAGTGCGTCGAGAGCCGGTGACGAGGAGTCTTTAGGATCGTACTTAGTGCGGCACTCCTCTCGCATCTGCCTCTTCTTCACACGGTGAACTTCTTTTTGGTCCATGAAACCCAATCGACCCACACTCTCTTTGGTGTTGGCACCGAGAAGAACCTCAACCAGCTTGTCTTTCACCGTCTCGAGTCTTCGCAAATCTTCCCGACGCTGCCAGGTCGAATCAGGACGCTCCACCGCGAACTTCTCCATGTCCGCAAGATCCAGTCGCCGCACGAAGACGGGAAGCTCGGTTAACGTCAGCGTGAAGATTCGCACCTGTCCATGCACCCCCTCGCTCGCCTTCGGACGCACTATAATCTCCGCACACGGCGAGCGCGTGGCCTCCCACACACCGATGCGGCCGACCTGGCCCGCGCGCCAGTTGCCGGGAATTCCACGGTGCATGCGCACGGGGCCGTGCCGATGATGCTCCGGAATGAAAATTTCCACGAAATCGTGACGATACAAGTCCTTGCCGTCGCCAAAGTACAGTGGAGTGTTGGTCGCGTGAATTAGCTGCGACTCCGTCGACGAGCTTGAGGAAGCAGATCGGGGTCCGCCGGAGGTAGTACCGCTCAACCAAGCCTGATCAGCACCGGAGAGCTCCACTGAGTAGGAAAGATTTGCCAGCTCCTGGTCCACATCGTCCGACGGTTTGATTAGATTCTGTTTGTTGAAAAACTCGCGATTTATGGCGGCTTGCGTCTCGTCTGGCTTCATTCTGTACGGGCTCTTGGCAGCGGCTCCAGCCATGATCCTCTCCACTTCTTGCGGACTCAACGCGACGTCCGTCACAGTGTGGGCAGACGCGCTTCCCGGTGCGCGTTGTCCGGTGACGCAGAGTTTGCGAATTCTTTCTGGCACCTTATCGATGTCGTACTTACCAAGCCTTGTGTGCTCGGCGTATTGGGCGGCCTCAAAAGGAGTGCAGTTTTCCATCTGTTCGTACGCAGACGCTCTTTCCAACTGCATGGTGTCGATGATAGACTTCTCTTCCTTCGAAAGCCGGCGCTGGAAAAGCTGCTTCTCGATCGCAGCGTTGGAAGATTCGCTGTCATCGTCCTGTTCTGTTCTGTTCTGTTCATCAGCATCCCGTGCGGTGGAATGTGACCTCGGAGGATCGAAGGAAGGAAGATCCGCACCTTTCTGCAGACCACCCCCGTCTCTTGGTGTCTCTCGTGACCCACTGCTCCTCTGCGTATCATCCCCCACCGATTTCGAGTCTGATACGTCTTCTGCTTTTCCTCCGGATTCTGGACGGTAGGACCGAGCGAGAATATCGAGCTGAAGGACACGTCCACTGGGCGATGATCCATGCCCCTTCTCGGGATTGTAGACATCAGCCCGAGAGCGCGACAACGACTCAGCTAATTGCTCTTCCGGATTATAGACCAGCATGTGTTTGACCTCGTGCACGCTACACGTGTTATAGACAGAAAATTGAACCCCAATAGACTCCGTACAACAGACGTTGTTTTCATCCCTGATACTCACTTGATCGGGAGCTTTCCTGATCCTTAGATTTTGATTTTTGCTTGTTTGTCAGACTGGAAGTTTCGGGCCTGGTTTCGACCCTTCTGCCAAAACCAAACAATGACTCGCTCCGACGGTTTCAAAATCGGAGTTCAGAATCCTCTCATACTCGCTGGTGTCCAAGTAAATTCTCCAACAACTCTCTGTCATCAAGAAGAAATTCGTCCTGTCATCCTTCTCCGGAGATCCTCTCTTGAATGTCTAAATTTAGAGTAGAATCGTATTCGGCTCGCGTTGATCACAATCACATCCTTGACCGTCATCGAGTAATCTTAAGTCTCAAACATCACAATGTGATTGAAGCTTCTCGCTTCGCACAATTGCGTTTTCGAACGATTATCAGAGTGGCAACGACAGATCTTCCTCACTTGCGTGCGGCGCATCCGCTCAGAAAACAACCTCCAACATTTCACATTCTCGAACATTTCCAGCTACCACGAAGCTTAGGCATAGAAGTAACTTCAGTATCCTTCAGGCTCTCATCCCATGGAGATTACCAGCGCTGCCGATCGTCACCTTTTGAGAGACCTCTGCAGGACGAAATTCACTATGATCAAAATCCCCGTTATCCGGGCACTCGTCTTGGCCTTCAGTTCTACTTTGAACCTGCAGACTCCTCCTTCTCCAGCTTCAGCCTCTGCCGTTCGAGATCCTTAGTGACACCCGCGAACATGCGTTCCTTCTCGCTTACACGCTGGTAAAGAGCAATTTTGGCCGTGCAGGCGCTCATAACAAGGCCAAGTGTCAGAAAAACCCAAGGTCGTCGCGTACGCGAGTCCCAGGGGATCATACTTCCGCGAATCCGGGGCTGCATGCGGTTCCCGTGTTAAGCACTTAAAATTCAGGATTGACGGCGGACCCGAGGATAATGCGAGTGGAACTGCGAGGGTATTCAACAGGGCTAGTTCCGAAACGGCGGATCGGCTAGTCCTGAAAACCGCCGGCAGCAATATGCGAGCATAGCATCATACGTGTTTCGAACGACATTGTTGGCACACTTCTGCTGGAAGACCTGGTCAGAAAATTGAACCACTCAACGCCATGCATTGATGGATGCATCACGGTGATGCTTAAAAGTTAAACAGAACAACTGGAGACGACAGAGTGAACATCTTCATAAATCTAACGTCTGGCTCAAAAAAAGACATTCATTTGCAGACGCACTCACTGAGTCGGACACCCTTCTCCCTTCTCACCCTTTTCTGCTGCTCCACCCGGTTTCTCTTTCCGGTCTGCGGTGCGCGTTTTATCCGTCCTTTCAGATTCTCCGACATGCCCTTCAGTACTAGCAGGCTTGGCCGGCAACACATTCTCCAGCTTGCAAGCCGTTACGCTTGGTCGAGCATCTGTGCCGCCGTCCGAGGTCGCTTCCTCAGCTGTTTCCGGCCCTGGAAGCGCTCTGCGCAGCATGTCCAGGGATTCTGCAGGGAGCGGACTGTCGGGGAACTCCACAGTGATTTCTACGAAAAGGGTTCCAGCTTCGGCACCTTCTTTCGCTGGCATTCCCTCTCCAATCACGCCCTTGCGAGCGCCATTCGGAGCGAACTCGCTGGGCTTTCCTTTAGGCGCGAGGAACAGCCAGTGACTGCAATTGCACTGCCTACGCGTGGTAGATGTCTCCCCCTTCGTCGGCGCAAATTTGTGCTCCTTGAAGAACAGGGCTTTGCGCGCATGCACGTCCAGGAGAAAGCCCGACAAGCGGCAGTCTATGCAGCGCATCTTGAGCTCCCCCATGGTTGTGAGGGAGAAGTCCGTAAGGGGTCCCGCCATGGCCACGATGGGCCCAGTCACGGATCCCGGTACAGAGGATTGCTCGGAAGAAACGTCGAACGCCTCCCAGGTTGTTTTGGCCTTGCTCGCCTGGTGCTCCGAAGCAGCCTGAATATGCGGCTGTGTGGACCAGAGCGACCCGAACTCTATCCCGATCCACAGCATTCGCCCGTCAAGATGCTTAACCGCGATGTCGCACGACTCTCCCAGCGTATCCAGAAGACTGACCGTCCTGTGAACGCAGAGATCCTGGCCCGATCCGCCCTCTCGTCTGAAGTCTCGGTGCGGGAGTTCACGCAGAACTACCACCAAATCGCCCGGGACTTCCATGGGTACCTCGTCACCTTTTTCCGGAAACACGATTTGATGACCATCTCGCGCCCCGCGGGGAACCACTATTTCGACATCCTCCGTTTTGTGGAAGACTCGCCAGCGCATCCCTTTCCCGTCGCAGGATCCGCACTGGCTTCCTTGAAAGAACCGAGAGCCGTAGCACACGGCGCACTTTGTGAACTCGGGGGCGCCGGCGGAGCGGTCCACAAGTCTTCGCGTGGTCTGCATTGGTAATAAGGTACCACCTGCGTACATGTCTTCCAGGGTCACGAAGACTTCAACCTTAGTCGGATATGTTTTTCGTGCGGTACAGAAACCCTGCTCCCGGAACGCGCGCACGAACACATCCTGAGGATCTTGGTTGAAACCGTTAAACCCATCCTCTAAGCAACTCGCTCGACCCTCATCGCCGACGCGGTCGTAGACCCTTCTTCTCTCCGCATTTGAAAGAACCTCGTAGGCCTGTGCCAACTCCTTGAACTTTTCAGGGTCGCCACCCTTATCGGGGTGATGCGTAACAGCCCGTTTCCGGTACGCCTTTTTGATCTCCTCGGACGACGCGTTCGTGTGAACGCCCAAAACCTCGTAGAGTTTCATGTACAAATGAGATTCGCAGATCCCCTTACGGTGTGGGGAAAAATTCAATCCTGTACTCAAAAAAATACTAATCCGATTAAATGAGTTAATCAAATCGTCGTCGATATAATTATCATGATGATCAATGCGTTGCTCCTCTTTGTACCATCCCCCACAACATTCGATCAAACTTCAGATTCCCGCATTCTCTCAGCGGCCGCTGAAACATTCAGGGGCAGATGAACACGCGACGATATCGATGCATTTTAAGGCTTCACTGACGCCTTTCATCCTGAGGGTTCACCGACTCGGATTGTGGTTTCTCGTCTCTCACTACCCAGTTTTTCTTATGCTGGAAATCTCTATTCGTGCTCCTGTATGCAGTTTGGATTGTCTCCCACTGATTTACGAACCATATCAACATTTTATCAAACCTGCCATCATAAGCCGCATGAGCGCCATCAACGCTACTCTCGGAAGCACCTGAAGCGCCAGAAGGGGCAGCAGTGTAAGAAGCAGCAGTGTACGCTTCTCTCACGAGCCAGTAAGCTGCTTCGACAGTGCTAAGGTGTTCATCACTTAAGTCAGGATCTCCGTTTCCCCTGCGCCCATGATGCCGCCAGAAGATGGTCTTGTGCGAATCAATTTTCACTTTTCGAAGCCTCTGAAGGATGGGATGGTTCAACATTTGTGCGGTTTGAAACCAAGTGCAATCTAGAAGAATTGCAACTTTCGGTTGCGAAGCGGGCGAGGACACGGTGGATGAAACCGCACCTGATGAGTCTGAGGCAAAAACCTCTTGGACCGATGTCGCATCGTTAGCAGGAAACAGGAGGACGCAGTCGTCTGGATTTATGGAGTCAAAAAACTCGTCTAAATCCTTGAACATAGACGGTGACACGTTCGCTTCGAAGGCTGGCTTCACAGTAGCGGCCACGGCGAGCGTCCCACCCTCTGAGTTCTCGCTAACACCACCGGCTTGATGTTTGCCGTCTTGACGATTCACCCTTGGCCGATTCGCGTTCGAAGACGAAAACATCGACGTTGATATCCACGGAAGCGCATCGACTGACTTCAAGGACCACCAGTTTTCTCTTTGATAATCCGGACACAGGAATTTCAGGCCAGCCACACTGCTCTTCTGCAACTTATCCGTTGGGTGCATGACGATGTGCAACTTCAGAGGAAATTCGTTCGTTTTGAGAAGCAGAGACGTTCTCAGAGCATTGCTGCCCTTCTCCTTCAGACCGGGATGCAGAAAGAGACACGTCGGGCAGAATAAATGCGTGCTTTTGTTGCAATACGGGCAAAGAACTCGCTCTGTGATCGCGTCCAAGAGCGCGCAGTCGGGAATACGCAGACTGGCCACAAAATCGGCTGCGGAATGGTGACTCGTTGCAGTCTCGGATGTCTGTTGTGCTGCTGACTCTGCAAAATTCCTTTCCGCCGGCGCTTCCTCCTTTTCGCCACTCGCGGTGCCAGGTACGGAGCCATCACCTCGCTGACCATCCTCGATTCGCCTTCTCTTACGCTCATGCTTCTTCTTCCAATTGCCCATTGTTACTTGGGATCTAGATAAATACTACTGATTAATACTTCACTAACCCTGTGATACAAAAACGCAGTTGGCAAAATCTCGAACTCGGGAAAATTCGCAAGCCAGCGATGAAGGTGCTGAAATGGATGAGAATCGCATTGTGAACTGATCTTCCTGGATAAACAAACTCTTACGCATATGTGACCGTTCCTGACGCTGTGGAATACTCCTGACTGTATCAACGATGGCCTCAGGAGTATAAACTTCGGACGCAGACTAAACTCGAACGACCAAGGACGATACGACCAATCTTCAATACATGAAACAATGTACGAAAACCTAGAACACGTAATCGTGGTTCGCTGGAGAGTTCAAATGAGTTTTCTCGCCAGTAAGACCGGAGACACAGCTTCGACTGTTTACCGGGCTACAGTAGACTAGTGACCAACTAGCTGTTTGCCACGCCGTTTGCTTTCTTTACAACGAATTTGACGAGCTTCTTCACATCCCAACCGCACACCAGCAAGATCCCCATTAACAACATAACGAAAACGGTGACCCGACGATAAAGGATGTCGAAAAATCTGTCGCTGGCAAGCTTCATCCAGATTTTGGCCAGCACGACGCCTGCTATTGCGACAAACCCGAGAAGAAAACCCTCTTGCGCGGCTTCGACATCGATGTCACCGGTGGCAAAGCGCAAGCCGCACTTCACGCAGTTGATTAGAATGAATGTTGCTGCCCTGGTGCCGACCAACTCGTATTTCGACAAGGCGATGGCCAGCATGTACACGTTCAGCAAGGGGCCCATTTGATTCGTTATGTAACTTGCGACTCCACCGAAGATGCCGACGCAGAACAAGGCCGCGTCCCCTGCGAGGATCGACGACCACTTCTCTCCTTGCTTTTTAAGCATCTCCTGCGTCGCCAAGATCAACAGAAATACCGCACCGATACTTCTTCGCACAAAATCATCGTCCAGATATTTGTTCAGAACCACACCACAACCAGTTCCCACTGCTGCAAACGTTGCGATGTTTAGTGCCACCGACCACTTCGCGTCGCGAAAGTACAGAGATCCGACAAAGAGATCTGCAAGGATCGTGATTGGCACACAGAATGCCATCAATCGATTGACCTGTCCTTCTGGTGCGATCATCGCGAAAGACGCACTGGAGATTGTCGAGAAACCGGGCACACCGCCTTTACCCAATCCCATTGCTAATGCACAAAACAGCAATCCAAGCCGAAAGTTCATCGCTTCTCCGGCTGGTGAATTCTCTTTAATCGTTTCCGATAGGAGTTCAAAACTTCGAGCGCAATTCCCGAGGAAACCTGCATCTGCCGCGAATACCTCGCCAAGTCCCAACTGTTTATGAGAGAGAATTGCCAGAGCACCAACGACTGATGCCAGGACACCTGGAATACCGAGACGTGCCAGGGACAAGTCGAGAAGATCTGGAGGTCGAGGAGCTAGATCTTTCCTGGCTGTCTTTTCATCTTTCGCTTTCTTCGACCCTTGTCCCTTGCTGCTGGTACCACTGTTCCCAGCACTCTTGCGTTCCGTCGAGCGATTACGAGATTCAGATGCCTCTACCATTTTGAAGGTTGACTATCGTCCCCTGCGTGCTCGATAATGGAATGCGATACTGTGCTTACTTTATGGTGTGAACTTTAGTCCCCTCTGAGAGGACACCTCAATCCCTGAGAATTCCAAGTCTGAACGAAAATCACCACAGCCCCACCACGACGACGCACACCGGAGCAAAAGTCAGACTCTTAAAATCGCCGCAAACGAACAAAGAACTTCGCACTGATTTTATTTTCTACCCCAGAGAGGATGATCATCATCCTGCCGTGATACGAATGAATCCTTTGCTTCTATCGATATGAGAAGGCTGCGCTTCTCAGTCATTCGGTCACGAGTCGACAAAGCAAAGCTCCGCACTCTTCTGGCATCAAAAATCGTTCACCTCAGTGTCAAGCAGCGACTGCCCCTTGCTGACCTTGTTGCAATCTCGGGGTCGATCGTGGCGTGGAGGCGCCAGCAGTCGAGAGTGGCGCAGCGCTTTGCGATCTCGGTGTTGATAATAGAGGTGCTACGTTACTGCCACTCTCCCCTTGATCGCTCAGCGCGTCCTTACTCCGCGACCTGAACGAATTCCAAATCTGAGCGGGCTTCCTCACGAGATCTGCTGCTGCAAGGAGAATAACTCTGCCGATTCCTTGGCCCGCAACCAGCGCTACAATCAAGACCACTGGAGTCCACACACCGGCAAGTAGGCCTAATACCGGCAGATTCACGACGAAGCCAGTCCAAAGTCCATTCACTATCCAGAAACACAATTTCGGTCGCAATTGGATTTCCACCATCGCGACAATGCGGCGCCCGTTGTTTTGGGTGGATACGATCGGCGTTTCGTTCCGTAGCTCGCTGAGTGTGGAGGCGGTCTCATTCGCAAGAATGCACGTTTCCCAAGCTACATACCACCACATGATTACTGTGAAGAGGTAGGAAACAATCTCGAAGACGCGAAAGAAGAGGTAGCTTAAAACGACTGCGAAAAGCGCAAGCGTAGCCAGCGCAGCGTACTTATTCTTCTCCAAGTCACCCAAACGCAGACCAGCATTTGTAAGCCCTCGCGGAGTGAGGATCTCCCAGCCGCGGACCGTGGCCTCCTTCGCGCCATCCGCGACAGTTCCTGCGACGTCCATACCACGTTGCCTCAAGACGTATGACAGTCTTTCAATCAAGCGTGCAAACAGAATGCTTAGGTAGCTCCCGCCCCACCAAGCGCACCAAACCGAGAGAACAATCAGGACCTGGAATTCAGGAACCGCGTAGTACTTCGCAGAGCTGTTATTCATGATGACGATTTGCTGTAGCAAGGTCAGCAGGGGCCACAAAGACCAGTACGTCAACCACCGATTGCAGGTCTCAAGCTTGTCCAGCAGCTCGTCCAGTCTATCGGTCGTCGGGAGAGATCCCACATCTAGTATAAGTAAAGAGTCAATGATGCAGGACTACCGACTAGATCAGGCGCGAAAACACAATTACCACAGCGATAAGAATTTAGACGTAATTCAGGTAATCAGTCAGGATATGTACCACCGGGCATCAGCCGCTCTTCCGCTGGTTCCCTTCTGGAGTCGTCGACAATCGCAGTGGAGCCACTGGAGAACCATGATGTTCGCTGCGGCTGCGGGAGCTTCGGTCCCCATGCGAGTGCCATCATCCCCATCGACACGAACGTGTTCATGAATGGCAGAAATGTTACCACGAACGGACTCACCCAATACATACCGTTATCCAGACAGTGCCCGCTGATGAACTGATGAAGTAATTTGAATATGTATAACTCCTAAGTTAAACTTATTGCTTGCGGTTTAAAAGCTATTCATACTTCTGAAGAAACCCAAGGAGTTACTTCGTTACGGTGTATCCTGACAACGAAGGATTATACCCAAAGCAACGGAGCGACAACGATGAATAAAGCTTGGTAGATGATTGCAAGGAACGTTTTCATCGCTGGCGTCATCTTCCGTCCGAAACCACCCAGTGTGCGACTGAAGGACTCCCCGGGCTGCCACAGACTTAGGAGGGTACGCACCTGCCTGAAGACCTGGATCACAAGCACCTAAGTTACCAGATGTTTTCGGAACGATGAAAATTACGTCCCTTGGACAATCTCAAACCACCCATGCGATTCGTGGTCGGGTTCTAAATCGATGTCTTTCAAAATAGCAAATCGAAACATGTAGAGAAACACTGCTTCCAGAAGAAGCAATCCGAGCAATCCAGGAGAAAATTGAATATACCAACCCGAGCAATCCGATCCCCGCAACCCACTGATCTTGGGGCGGCAGAGCAAGAAAGTCCTTCAGAAGAAAGTGGAAAACATGCTTTACCGGCGGTACAACATAAAGACAAACCACATATAGCAGTGAATCCAGATACGGCAGCACCAAATAGAGCCATGCCCACCCGCATTGTACGACGACGATTAGTGCTGCTCTCGTGAGAGTGAACGCAGCTAGCGCCCTCTCCACTAGGGTCTCTTTCAAACCTTCGACGGTCTGGAGCTGCAGCATGCCGATGGTCAGGACGGCCCACAAGAAATACGTGAATAAGAACAGAGCGAAGAGGAACGGGCGACGCAGCATAAACCGGTACACAACGAAGTAGCAAATTAACAGCCAGGCTCCAACGAGCGAAAGAATATCGGCATTCTTCTCGAAGAATACGATCAGGTTTTCTTCCGACTGTCGTATCTCCGGGTACGGGTCTGAGGCCGGCAGGGTGTCGAGTAAGTGCTTGGAAAACACGCTAACCGAGCCAAAGTCGCTGTGCGTGTCCACGCTCGTATCGGTGCTGGTGTCCACACTGTTTGTACTATCGACAGGTCCAGCACTTTCTGTGTCGGGGCTCTCCTCGCGCGGTGCATCAGAACTTGAAGAAGTGTCAGTGACTGGGGTCGGAGTGTCACTCTCGCTGGCAGTAGTAGTCGCGGCGTCGATCGATAGGGGAAGCGCATCAAGAGGAGTTGCATCGCTCGTTGACACAGCGCCGCCATGACCATCATCGCCGCTTGATTTAGCACTGGCATCATGCTTGGCCATGAAGTCAACCGCGTCATCCTTTGTGTTCTCCAACTTCTCCTGATCTGCGATCTGCCTTTCTGCGATAGTCTGTTCAGACGTTCTGGTAGACTCGGGAAGCTTCTGCGCGAGGGTGCTAGCAAGCGGAGCGACCGATGCTGTGTTGCCGGTAACCGCCGGAAACTCAATTGGGGTCACCGCGGGCGCAGAATGCGTCGCATCTCTGCGCCGCGGCCGTCCCTGCAGTCGGCTCACCAATTGGTTGTAGGATTTCAACATACACATAGCCCCCAAATATGCACCATGATAGATTTCGGACTGTCGAGGAAAATTGTCGCTGTCGCATAAACTGCCAAAGCCTGAAGGCACCACCCCACCGGCTGAAACATCACCGGATCCATACATTTCCGCACCCTTGGTCATGGCATCTGCGAGGATAAAGGTAGGTAGGAGGTGGGTACTTCAATATCTGATCTTGAAAGTACTTCGCGCTCGCGCGAAAACTGAAAGTATATGATAGTGATACATCGCAGACCAAGTCTACCACTGTCTGCTACTCATCGTCTACAATCACGTGTTCAGGTAATACCTGCTGAAAGTCAGTACTACCGAGAGGATATGCCGCTTTCTAGGCACCTAGATTCAGATTCGATATTACCAATGTGTAAAACAGGGCACCTCTAGTTCTATGCATGTGCCCCCGACGACGATATCAATTACCCCGCAACTCGAAACCTTGCAAAGCCTACTGCGAAAAAATATCTCTTGCATTCCCGCCTTGAATCTATTGCGATTTTCTCGTCAACCGAAACGACTCAGACTAAATAAGAGGTACTTCGACCGTCTGACGCGTGAGACTATGGAAACATGATTGAGAATACTCATTCATATACCTGATCTAGACTGCTTTCTTTTCTTTCTTTTCTGCGGCGCCATCTTCTTCTTTCTGCGGTGAGTGATCTGCTTCGCCTTCCTCCAGCACTCTCTCTAAAAGTATGCTAGCGCCCCTTTGTCTGGTTCCTGCGCCGTCGCCACTGTCCAGTTGAGCCAAGCTCGCCGCATTCAGTCCACCACTGGATGACGAGGCAGCACCCGCCGTAACAGGACCTTCCGTTGGATGCAAACCGGATCCCCTGTCCGAACGGGCAAATGATAACCTACCGATCGCAAGTTGGTTTGCGAGATTCTTGCCCGAACCGCCACCCGAGAAATGAGTCTCCGTCCTCATCTTGGAGCTCGTAAGCGAGGGCGCGGCGTCATGCTGGGACCCAGCCAGTCTGCCCTCATGATGCGACGAACGTGTCTGACTGCGGGGATCCGCGAAGCCAGAAAAGCACTCCGCATGGTACCGCATGCTCACCCGCGCACCTCGCCGCTCCGTTATCGGCTCCCCGATTTTGCTGAAGGGTTTCCGACACTCGCGGCAACAGTGTCCCAGATCAGACTTGATTGCCTCCCTATGTTGATAGTCCCAGTATTTAGTGTCGTCCCCTGCTCCGATGGTCGTCTCCGAACAGGCCACTGAACGTGCCACGCTCGCGGCGATGCTCGGATGGATCGAAGGTACTGCAGATACGCCGCCGACACTTTTGGTGCCGTCGTCGAGGTCATTGTCCATGTCTTCGCGCATCGGCACCGCGTTACGACTAGCAGCCGTGGCGTTGCCACGCCCTTGACGAATCAACAGTTCATCGTTTCTCGAGAGTAATCGCGACGCGCTACCGGTATTACTCGCGCTGGACAATGGCACACTGGAGCTGGCCTTCGCACCAGCTTTGCTCGCGGCGCTCGCAGTGGCTGATGCATCCGAGCCACGCCGAGAAAATCCTTTTTCTTCGAGCAACTGCTCCTGTCGCTCCAGGAGCGACAGCCGCTTCTTTGGCTCCGGTTTCGACATCCAAACCACCCAAACTCAAACTAGCTTCCAATTAAATTCTCAGTCAAGCTATCGTCAAGCTATCGTCAACCGATCAGTCAAAAGACATGGATTATCGCTGACGGCTCCACCAATATTCGACAGTATATGTCAATCCAATCGGAAATTTTCGAGTTTGAAATGTTTCAATCGATCTCGGCCCCACGACGGTTCTCTTTTTGGGCATAATGTACAGGTCTTCCTTTGTAATGTTCCGCACCCTGAAACACATCGCAACAACACACGCAAGCAATATAGAACAATGCAGACGCGCGTTCGGATCAGAAGGAGTGTGCGTTGCTATTTCATATGGAATTTGAAGTTCTTGATTAGAAGCTCGATATCGTCATGACCTGCGCCCTTTGCTCTTTGGCGCGCATTCCGACCCTTGGGATCTTTGCTCTTGAGGTCTAGACTGCCGTCCTGGAACACCAATAAGGTCTCTACCACCTCTAGTCGCCCTTCTTTCGCTGCCAGCAGTAGTGGAGCTAGCCCTTCTTTATTCTTCTCGTCCAGGTTGAGACGGACAAGTGTGGGCGGACCAGCGGTACCCTCTTCGGTGATTGTGGCATCGTAATGTATTCTCTCCAAAGACTCGTGTATCCTATCATACAGCACTTGCCGGATTGACCCTGAAACGGGAGAATGCGCATCCAGATACTTCATCAACGCTTCATCTGATGCGTAGCTGGACTTGCTCCGCGTCGTCAATCCCTCTGCTAGACTATCGAAACTATGCGCTCCTTCTTTGCCGAAATAATTCGAGTACAGGAGAAGACACCGCGCGATGTGGGCGTGTCCAAACGCGCAACAGAAATGCAGCGGCGAATTCCCACGCTTGTCCAGCAAATTCAAGTCAAAGACGTCGTCCGGGTCAGCATCCTCGCCCACCTGTCTCAGCAACAGCTCCCCGGCGAGCAAAATCTTCTGTACGATGGCGATCTCACCGAGCGAACATCCCTGCATCAAAGGCGTTATTCCCTTTTTGTTCTCCACATTCAAAATCTCCTCCGAAATCATCTTTTCCCTCCAGTAGTTCGGATTTTTTTCGTCGTCGGCCTGCTCGTCTCCATCGGTTTTCCACATTTCAAATCGACAGCTGTCTCCAGCGGAAAGCAACAGATCATCCAGTATTTCCTCATTGCCATTTCGCACTGCATACATCAGGATGGTATCACCGTCACCCTCGTCCATCAGGCTTTCTGTCTTCTTGCCTAACTTGAACTGGACCCCCAATTCGATAGATTTGCGCATCCGACGGTGGCCCATGATAGTCCGATACAGCTCGAGGTTGCTGCTGTGAATTGCAGCCATCAACGCAGTCTCTCCCAAATTCGTCTCAATATTGATGTCCGTTTCATCAAGACCAACCAGAAACTTCAACACGTCGTCAGACGCTTTTAATGTCGCATGAACATGGAGACATGTCAGACCCATGCTGTTCTGCGCATTCACGTTCGCACCGGCGTCCACCAATATGCGAGTGAGATCCTGTTTTAGGTGAAACGACAGTGTTGAACTGATCGAAATTATTGAACAACGCTACTCAATAACCTATTGCTCATATTGAGCATTTGGTGGTTACGTCTAAGAAGAATCTTTCTTGCAGTAGCGTACGAAGCAAAAGACTAACGAGAGTATACAACTCCGCCATTTTCTCCGGCCATGTGAAGCACGGTGTCCCCCCAGCCGTCCGCTTGCTGCGCATCGACTTTGACACCGTTAAAATCCGCCTCCAAGAGAAATCTGACTGTGTCGCAACAACCACTTTTCACGGCATGGTGTAACGCACTTCTCCGACAGACTGCTGCCGCGTTTGGGTCAAATTTTGCGAACTCACCGCCTATATTGGCGTGCATCTGCTTCAGCGAAGTCAAGTCCCCATTCTCTGCTGCGTCGATGAATTGCTTCTCGTTCGGGGAAATGGACCACGATAAGCCCTTGTCATCGAAATGGATCGAGGGCTCGATGTTGGAAATGTCTGGCATTGTTTGACTTGAACCGTGAAATCCAATTCAAACAAAATTACTTACTGATCAATCACTGATGCGTGACACATAAAATAAATTACAAAATTTTCTGTTCCAAGACGTCACACGAAGTTTGTAATGAGAAACGAGGAATGTTATAAGATGATTCAATTTAATCGACGTGAGTATCGCAGTGATGTCACCCAGCTTAAATATCAGAAGCTCATCGAGACGACTCTAGACAACAACTTTTAGACTAGCCGGCTGCGAATCTGGATCTGGAGCTTGAGCGGAAGGTGGGTGCCACCACACCCCAGGCCGGCCTACAGCCTGTGCCGCCGTCGCGAAGTTGGGGTAGGAGTATTGGCTCAGCGAATCAACATCTCACAGAGTGAGTGCAGCTGTGACACCATTTCCATCACCCAACCAGCATGGCTACTTTACGCTACTAACTCGCTCATCGCATTTTGCGTCTCTGCCTGATCTATTTTCTTACCTAATTTATCTTCTGACCTTATATACCCCTAACCAGATTGTTCAGATACCTGTATTCACGTTAAGAACGTTTGTTCTGACCGGATTCCATTGTGAATGTTCTACTTCGACATCCTCTTTTGAGGCCTCTCTCCAGTTTGACCTCCTACCTACATAAGCACGTACCACGAACTTCATATAATCCGATTGTGTTCTATTTTGATTTCAACTCGCCCTGTTGTTTGTTGGTTGGAATTGTTTGAACACCCTCATTACGAGGGATCGCTCGGACGCACTTCTGCCTCGCACACAACACACACGAATCAGTTCACAGCTACGGGTCTGAATTTGAAATTCGTGCGAGAGAGATCCAAACTTCTACCATGATCAAAGTACCGAAAACAATTCTCACGAGTATTTGACGTTGCCAACAATTCTTAGCACCATATGATCTCGACTGTGTTTCGATAATTCTTTGTAAAGATTGAGGAGGCATGGGTAAGCTTGAAGGCCTATCCGAAAGTCGATAGTTTGCGATCGAAATTCATTGAAATACACGTGATACAATTCTTGCGCGTGATACAATTGTTGGTGTTTGCTTACTGCATTCCGCAGTTGGTTCCCTCATTGCCTGTTCTGTGCTTTTCCATCACAACCTTTTGCAGCTCGCGAAGCGCTTGCATTCTCTCTTCTTTCCCTTTGACGTTTTCATACTCTACAGTTACGGGTCCCAGTCTGTTCCTCTCTTTGTCTACTGCATCTTTCTCACGCTTGGCCATCTTCTGTAGATTGTTCCTGTATTGGTCTCGGAACTTCGCGCGATCTTTTTTCATTTTCTTCCATTCACCAAGCAATGTGAGAACCTTCGTCGCGTCCACCTTTTGCGCGAGACTCCCCATACTTGTGCTAATATAGTTGTTTCCCAACAGACGTGACGACTGAGACTTCACTGGCATGGACCAGGTCACTGTATCGATATCACACCCCAGCTTGATGTGTTCAATGGTGTGATGGTCATAGTCTTTCAGCAAGGATGCCACTGGTACGGGAGCCTTCATTCGATTCACCGCATGAATGTCAGCCTCGCCTTTTTCGATGAGCAGATGTGCGACCCGCATCGTCTCCGACGTTGCCATATCGTTTGTTGCCAGCATCAAGCATGTATTGCCCATTACGTCACGTGAATCTGCATTAGCTCTGGCTTCGAGAAGAAGACGCGCGCAGCCCACGTGATCAACGTCATGCGTTCGCAGACACTCGGGCCAACAAGTTAGAGCTAACGGGGAGCATACCAGACGCGCGCCTGCAATTGTGCCCTGCAACGGTGTGGCCCGCATATTCGACTCCCTCAGCTCAAGAAGCATTCTTCGAGTCTTCATTTTCTCCTGTAGTTCCGCCGTCATGTTTTCTCGCCCCGATGCTTTTGTGCTTTTAGCTTCTTCACAATTTTTGCCACCTTCATCGCTTTTGGCTTTTCCCCACACAATGCGTTCCTCCTCTGGAGTGAGTTTCGGCAACGACAAGTCTAGTAATGCTTCGAGCTCCTTCAGGTTTCCGTGAGCAGCCGCGCGATGTATCCCACTATACTCAGCCGATCGTTCGAATGGATTGTAATTTCCGGATGTTGACCAATATGCTTGGAGCATATCGCCCGGACCGCCAGGCTCGCATGTGAGTTCGGACTGATCGCCGTCGCCGTAGGGATCGGTCAGATTTTTTTGAACATCACACGCACACTGAATCGCAGGCTCCAAAATCCCATCTACCTCATAGAAGAATTCATTAACGCTCGCCCGTTTACATTCTTCGAGACTGAGACCGTCTTTTACATTCTTCCACGCTAAAACCATTCTCAAATGCTTGGGCCAAACTCCAATTTCTTTCCCCCCGAGGCTCGGCATACGAATGACTAACTTTCCCGGAATTTCGGAATGAGGCCCTACAACGAAACCTCGTTCGCCATTATATCTCTTACCGCTGTTACCAGACAACGAGTGAATCACGACGACGTCGTCAGAGACGAAGGTAGTGGAGGGCGGCTGCACTGCATGTCCTTGGCTTGTTTCGGTGGCATCTTCAGCTGCGTCAGCAGAAACTCTTCGTAGATTCTTCGGCCAGATGCCAAGTTCTTTGTCGTCGAGATTTGGAATACGAACGATCTTTTTCCCCGGAATTCCATGGTGGTCTCGAATCACAAGAGCACGCTCTCCGTTGAAGTTTTTCCCACTTTCACCAGACAGAGAATGAATTTCAACAAGATTGCCCGGAGAGCATTTCTTATAAGTGCTGTCTTCGCCGTCATTTCGAGAAGTCTCCTTCCACTTGCTTTCAACAAGGGTCAAGTTCTTTGGCCAAATGCCGATCTCCTTACCGTCTAAATTCGGAAGGCGCACGCAAAACTTTCCGGAAATTTGCTTGTGCTTACCAACGACGAAAGCGCGTTCGCCGTTATACTCGCTGGCAGTGTCACCGGCTAGGGAATGAATCTCAACAATATCTCCCGGCGAAAGTTTCAAGCTATCATGATCTTCTGTTGCTTCCGCGGTGGCGGATGTCTTCGAAGTGTATCGCCGCAGATGCTTTGGCCACAAACCTAGCTCCTTGTCCTTAAGATCCGGAAGTCGAACGATAACCTTACCTGCAATCTCGGCATGCTGTTTCACCACGAGTCCGCGCTGTCCGTTGTATTTCGCGTTCTTGCCGGACAACGTATGGATCTCCACGGGCTCACCAGGCTCGTACGGAGCAGCGTACAGAGCAGCCTCAGTGCTAACTTTCGAGGTGCAAGTCGTTGCTTTTTCGTTCGAAGTTCTCACACGTTGGCCGTCTTTGCGAAGTGAGAGCACCATCTTCATCGTGGTGATCTCCATATTTTCCTCACACTTTCCGCTCTTTTCGCAGCTTTCCGCCCGCAACTGGTACTCCCGGCCCTGTGCAAGCGCTTGAGGCGAGCCGCGCTCATATTCGTCCACTGCAGCTCCGTAGAGCGCTGCAGCGTAGGAAGTTCTTGGTCTCACAAAGCGGGCTTCGGGTGACTTCTCTGGGAGGCTTCCGTCTTTTAGTGGCGATAGAGCTTCGTTGCGCACAGCGCAACCCTTTTCTCTCTGATTCTGGCCCATGTAGCACTTGCACAACAAAAAACAGCACTCGTCATCATGCCACCTCCACAACGCTTGTTCTCTCGCTTGCTCCTGTGTGGGAACAGCCTTTGAGGCGACAATATCAGTGCATATTAAGAGGTTGTGTTCGGCCAACCTTTTGCGAGCGCTTAGGAGATCGACTATCGCCTGCGAGTAATCGCCGCAGGATGCGTGCAGAGCGGAACGTAGAAGGAAGAGACGAAATTTATAGCGCTCTTCGATGCAGCTCTTGCCTGACGACTTCTGCTGCTTCTCATGGGCGTGAACTGCTGCGGTAATATACTTCACACCGACTCTCGCTTGCCGAGTAAGAAATTGCAAGTAACCAAGAACGCACTGCGCTGCAGGATAGAAAAAATCGTCGACTTGCACCTCTTTAGCGCACTGTTCGATTTCTGCCCACGAATGAAGTGATCCCTTGTTATGCTGCCCTGTCGCCAAGCCTGGAACCTCAATGGTTAGGCATCCCTTCTCGTCAATGAAAAGAGCCTCAGCGACTTTTTGCAGATCGATTCCAGTATCTTTACGGATAGCCGCCAACCAGACCACGCACGCTCTCGCCTGCAACGAGCCAGGCTCTAAGCCCACGCTCTCAAGAACACCGTCACTCATATACGAGCCGACATTCAGGATCTTCCGGCTCGTGACATCGCACTCCGGATGCATATCAGTTGCCTTGGCCCCACGCTCACGACCATTCTTGTATGACGGCATAAGATGTCGGCAAGCCACCACAATATGCGGCCACGTGAATCTCTCGCAAGATTCTTGCGAATCAGAGTCCAGACCAAGAAAGCGCGAAAAGTTACGCGCCGCGGTCTACATCAAGAGTGCGCGGAGGACCCGCCACACGCCTATGAATGATGTGATCAATACTGGGTATACTGGGAGATTCCTATGTTCGTTTGGGAGATTCCTATGATGTGATCAATACTTCGACTGAATACTTCAACCTGCTTCAATTACAAGTTGAGATTTCGGATGCTGTTAGGGAATGTTCGATGCTCGATTTCTGCACGAGGGTGCGCGAGAGCCCAACCGTACGCGAATTGGCGTTTGGACTTCATAAATTGAGAACGCAACATGCATGGAGCTGCAAATTGAGAAGTCACGCCCATGCATTATTTTTAAGTTGTTACGAGATAAACTTTTGCAAATTCAATTCTGGCGCGAGCGATACAGATTTAGCAAAAACCTCCACTGACACTGCAATGAAAAACGAAACGCCGCATCATTCGAACGTTTCTGATCACTCCCCGAGAGAGAGAGACAGAGAGAGAGAGAGAGTGCCATTGACTTGAAATGTAATTCATCCTGATTTTAGTGCGAAACCACAACGACAAAAGGCACACATTCTTGGAAACTGACTTTACTACTCAGACTCGGTTCAGCACTTCGTCTGTCTCGCTCTCCAGACGTGCATACAGATCATCCAATAACTTGGTATGCAGCAGGGGCTCCAAACCGCGCTTGCTGCTCCACTGCTCCAGAGCTCCTCTCTGTTGCATGAGATTGTAGCATATACTCGTGCCAGAAGTTGGATCGATGTCGTCCTTGAGCGGAGCCAGTAGCCTCATGGCCTTATTCTCTTGCCATAAATCGTCCCAAAATACAAACCAAAGAGCGTTCACTTTAGACCGCTGACACAACCCCATGCGCAGATAGAGGTAGTCGAGACCGGCGCTATGGTCGGACGTGAACTTTCTCAGCACTGGATTCAGCTCCGTATCGCGCAAGTAGGCTTCCAAGGAGGCGCGCTCCAAATACTGATTGTTGTACACGAAATACCAGAACCCATTGTGCAGAACGCTGGCCTTCGCATCGAACTGCGTCCTTAATCCCTTCCGGTACTCGCGCGCCTCCGCATCGATGACCGCCAGGTCGGTCTCGAATCTACCCTTCGCATTCGCCGCGAAGCCCTCGAAAGTCTCTGAGGCCACGAAGGAGTCTTGATCCAGGCCGATGTGTGTCAGTCCCTTCGTGCAGGACATGTTCGTGAACTCGTGGTCCACCCCCGTTTTTGGCAGGTGCGCCACGCCGTGGCCGTCGTGATACGAAAAAGAGAAGTGGAAGCCCGCCGACATCACCTTACTGGTGTTCGCGCCAACCGAGGCCCGACCCTGATGGTAGAACATACGGACAGTGACAGTTATCATATTCGGCGTTTCTCTTTCCTCCGTGTTGCCGTCCGCGTCCTCCACCACCTCGATGTTATACCCGTCTTGCACGACGTGCGTCTCCTCCTGGTCGAAGGCCCAATCCACGGCTTCCCCCGATCTGCTCAGGCCGCGCAGCAGCTGTCGGTTTTCGCGTCTATTCGCTATGTCCGGTCGCCGGTTCAATTCCACGAACTCCTGCAGGCCTTCGTCTCCCCACACGAACGTCACGTCCTCGCAGTCGTCGTAAACCACAACCATGTGGAACGGATACGGGTCGCAGTACATCTTCCCGAAGCAGGTCCGCGAATCCAGCTTCCCGTCCAGCGCAGCGTCTTTCTTGTCCCAGAAGAGGTCCACGCCCTCCAGGTTGTCGCGGACGTGCGCCCGCAGCGAGCGGACCTGCTCCTGCGCGTACCCCTCCCAGTGCGCCCTGATCTTCTCGAAGCCGAACGAGCGCGTGGTATCGCGCAGTTCCAGCATGCGCTCGGCGACCTCCTCCCCGCAGGCGTTCAGTAGCACCGAGTCCCAGAACGCGTGCCAGACGCGGTGCTTCACCTCGCGCCGCAGATCCCACTGTGCGAACACGCCGCTCCAGTGCGGCAGGTGGCGCAGGTTGCGGCAGGTGTCCGAGAACTCCACGCGGTTTCGGCGGTTTTTCATGTACTGCCGGAAACAGGGAAACCCATACACGATGCAATACGTCATGATCACGAGGTTCACGAAGTTCGCGCCGTTCAAAAGCGCCCCGAGCGCCCCGTCACCACCGGACGCAGTTTTGGAAAGCTGGGAGGGCGCGGACTCCGCCTGCGTCGGGTCCGCTTCGCGAGAGTACAGCGACGAGTACAGCAGCGCCACGAGGCAGGTGACGGACATCGTCAGCCGCCCGCTGGCGTCCATGTAGTCCGCGAGCGGATCTATGAAGGGGGTGGAGAGAAAGCTGAGAACGGCGAAGACGAAGACGACGCCAAGCGTGGCTCCCGCTTGCGCGGGGCCCGACTTCACTTTATAAAAGGTGTTCGCGAACCACATGCAGTCGTTGGGCTCCACACCGTCCCAGATATCGAGCAGTATCTCTTGGTGGACGATAATCTCCGTGGTGTTGTACTGATTCATGTCCGCAAGTTTCTCCGACCAGGTGGCGCGCGCGTCGAGAACGCTCACGAGACGACAATCGCGGACACCTGCGAATAAACTCGCACTACCTATGGTGCCGTCGCAGGCCACTGCGGTGAAGGCATTCGCGAAGGCCTCCTTCGTAGAGATGCTAGCGGCTGCCTGCTTGTAGGAGCTGTCTAGGGGGTAGGACAGCATTTGCCGTCTGCTCGACACATCCTCTTCTGAGATTTCGTAATCGTATTGAGACGGAGCTCCCTCGGATAGTGTTGACTTGCTCGGCGATACACGAGCAAACTCAGCGACCTGATCATCCGAATTGACGAACTCAAAGATTTCCTCCTCAGCGCCTTGAGTGCCATACCCGGGTGCGGGCCGGAGCCTCCTGCTGGCACTTGTCCCGCCTGCGAGAATCGGCATTAGCCTATATTCCTTGAGAGCCCCATCCTCGCATAGTGCCATCGTCTTGTACTGCTCCGCGTTTTCCCATTTTGCTGACAGGAAGATGATCGGACATATCAAAGCGAACTTGAACAACATCATGGCCACCTTAAATCCAGACCATCGTCGCTCAAAGCCCTTGTAGAGAGAACGGTACGGACACGCGATCTGTTCGGCATCGTTTTCCACACGGTCGTGATAGAGTTCGTCCGTGAACGCCACCTCGAGACCGTCTTCGTCGTAGCAGATGTGCGGATTCTCGGGACTTCCTTGCGGTTTGTTGCGTTCGATCAACCACAAACAAAGCACTGGCAGCGGGACGACCAGAAAGACGAGAAAAAATACGGAGAGCCCCGTCATCAGACCGGAGCGGCACTGCCAGATGTCCTCCTTCAGATGCTCTTTTAACATGAAGTCGAAGGGGTAGTCGCAGTACAAGATCTCGACCACCAACTTGGAAATCGGGAGGTAAATAGTCAGACAAACCGTCAACACTTGCGTCATCCGAGTCACGTTCTTCCCCTCCGTTCTCTTGCGCTCTCGCCAGCTTATCGCTTCGTGTCCCATGCGGAGATTGTCCTGCTGCTTAGTGACCGCGACGAAGAGAAACCAGAAGAAATAGAAGAGCGCGACGAGACCGACGGCAACGAGAATCACTATCCCGATAATGATCAGATTCTTTTTGCCCATAGCAGTCACGAAGTCGATTGCCGCAATCGAGCCGAAGAATCCCCATATCGCTACGCCCAAAGCCGTGACACCCCCCTTGACACCTTGGAACAAGCGCGAAAAGAAGGTTCCCAGGGCTTGAAAGACATCTCGGAAGACCTCAAACTTGATCAGATCTACAGCGCCTCCACAAAGATTCACGCAGTGGTCTTGACAACAGCCCGCTGTAGCCCCTGCCAGACGTGCCAGCGCCTCCCCGGTCTCATCGCGACACGCCGTGTACAGTTCGGAGACGCCATCGAAAGAGGCCTCGACTACCACTGTGACGACGCCTGCTCCCTCCAGCAAGTGAGGCAGTAGAGTCTGAATTGCGTCGCAAATCGCCTCCAGCAGGCTTTCCATGCCCTGAATGCCCGCCGCAGCGCACTCGCCCACGGCCGCTCTTAGCGTCTTCACGTCGAGTTCGGACAAGCTTTGGATGAGATCGCCGACCTTCCCCTTCAATTCGTCCAACACGTCGCCGTTCACAATCGGAGCCGCGGATTTCTTGAGATCTTCGACCGCGTTCAGGCACTCCTCCGAGAGTTCCAATGCCTTGTCGTCCAGTTGCGCGGCGCGCAACGCGTCCAAAAGAAGCTTCCCCGCAATCTGAGCCTGCTCGATGGCTGCCGCAGCTGCCAGCGTCGCCATCGCTCGAATCTGCGGCAGAACTTCCTGCTCGAATCTGTCGAAGTGATCGCCCGCAATCGCGCAGCCGGCATTCACCGCTTGCTTCACCTCGGCATAGGTCGGCATGGCGTCTAGCTTCTGCACTTCCTCACCGAGCCTCTCCAACTCCGCGAAGACAATCTGTAAAGCATCAAAAAGCTTGTGCATCCCCGCTATTCCTGCGCGCGCCGCGATGGCCAAACCCTGCTGAAGGGTCTTCCTCTCCTCTTCTGGAATCAGGCCTACGAGGTCTTTTAGACTGTTCTTCACAAGGATCAAAGTCTTGCCAGCCAACGGCTTTCCTCTCTCCTTCAGATCCAGCAGCGCTTGCCTAATCTGCGGAGCGACTTCGGAATACTTGTCGCCCGCCTCCTCGACTACTTTTTCGAAATGCTGGGCTAAGATGCGTCCAGCGATTTTCGTATTTTCGAGGCCAGCTTCTGCTGCGGCGCTGGCAAGCGGACCGACTTCGGTCATAAGTTTCGCTCCTCCGTCCTTCAGGAAGTCGCACGCTTTTTCTACTGCGCTCGAAGCCTCCTGAAGTTTTGGCAGCGCTTGGTTAGTGAATGCCTCTCTCGCTGCTTCCAGTTCGTCACCGTCGATCTTCTGGAGGAAGTCGCCCATATCGTCCTTGATCGCAATAGTGACTGCAAGCGCCTTCTCCAGATGAGGTTGCGCTCTCTCCGCGAACTTGCTGGCCTCCTGAGCTATTTTCTCACCGTTTCTCTTTGCTTCTGCCGCTAGCGCGGTCTCTGCCTCGCCCAAACGGTTTCTCGCCTTCTCAAGAGCCTTCTGAGCTTTTTCGGTCCCCTTCGCTGAGAACTCGAAAACTTTCTGACCGACGATGCTGCCGAATAGCTTCAGATCTCCACTAGCCTTCTTCGCCCAAGCGGGTCCCCGTTCCTTCAGAACATCGAGAACTTCATCTGCTTTGCTGCTCATCTGGTCCAACTTCCCTGCTGCAACTACCGCCGCGATGCGAATTTTGTGTTGCGCGTCCTTGGCAGCCTGCTCCCAATCCACAGCTGCGATCTCTTCCTCCAGTTTTGCTGCATATTCTGCAGTCTTCTTTGCTGCTTCTGCCGCGCACTCTCTCGCCTCCGCCAAGATTTCTTGCGCGACTTCCCGCGCCTCTTGCGCCGCTTCGGGACCCTTCTCCTTCGCGAGCAGAGCGGCTTCTCTCACCTTCGTGTCTGCTTCCTCAGCTGCGGCGAGAGCCGCTTTCGATGCCATTTTAGCGGCCCGTTTCCCCGCTGCGTCGGCCTCATTCATGGACGATTCAGCGCCAACAGCAGTGAGAGCCGCAGCGCCGGTCACTGCGTCCCCCGCTTGCTTCACAACTCGCCCGCTGCCGCGAATCGCGTCGAAAGCTCTGGACGCTCCAGGCACGTCGATCTTTGCCATCGCATTGGCAACCGCTCTTGACGACTCCTCGGCCACTGCTAGTGCAGGGCCCACCTCGACCGCTTGCACATCTTTGAGGACTCTCAGCCCCTCCCGAGCCAGGTTCTCAAGTGCTGTCGAAAGACCCTGCCACAACGCTTCAAATCCTTCGCGACCAGCTCTTGCACAGACCGCGGCGGCCCTTTGCAACGCTTCTAACAGTTCATTTGAACAGTTAGCGACTATCGAACCGAGAGAACAAATTAGAGCGCCGCCAGCCGGGCAATTCCCACTTTGGGAGGAGTCATCCAGCGTCTTAGAAACTGCAGCTGCACTATCCGGGTTGCCGGCAGCCGCGTTCTTCTCCGCGGTAGGCAGCTTCTCCCAGGCGTTCTGCATGATCTTGAAAGCACTTCGACCTGCTTCGTCGACGGCATCCTGCGTAGCCTCTACGAATTCGCTAACTGCGTTGCCGCACGCATTCCAATCAATATCAGGAAGGTCAACCGACGCGAGTAGATCAGGCATGCTACCTATGAAGTTGTAGAGGTGCATTCCGATACTTTTGAAGTGTTCTATGCCAAGCTCGGCGAGGTTTCGGAACACGTACAGCAGGTTTTGGGCATGCTCCTTAGCCGCCTGGACCACATGACCTCCAAACTCCTTGAGAAATAGGAACACGTCCTTTGTCAAAGTTGCAGTCTGCGGCTCCTCAGAAAACGCTTTCAGCGTGGCGATAATGTCATCCAGCTTAAAGCGCCCGAGCTCCATCTGTCGGAGCTGCGAGCTGGCGGCACTGACTGAGACATACATGTAGAGCCCAGCAAGAGTGAGCTGCTCTGCCATGGCACCTCGCGCGGCCGGATCAATGAACTTTTCCTCTGCATACCTATCGCAGGAAAAGTCATTCAAGTCCACAGCGGCCACGACGTTTTTCTTACTCGCAGCAGTTTTGGCTTTCGCTTTTCCTCGAGGACTGGCGCCGACTTTGGCTCGCGGACTCGCACCCGCTTTGCCGCGTGGACTGGCTTTGGTATTAGGCGCCATGGTAAGCAACAAGCAGCGAGAATATTTTGCCGAGCCGGACTGATTTGGGTTCCTTGGGTTCCTGAGATACAAAATTCATTCGAGTTGTAACATTATTGCGACGGTTTAGGCATTTCAACAATTTCTGTTTTTGACGTTGGCTTTTCCTTTTATTTGGAAAGAATTTCGTATGTTGCCTATCGAATGCGAGCTACGTATACTCAAGTCCCAAGAAACTCAGAGCAGACGGTCAGTCGGCAATTTGCTCCTCGTTACGACGTCCTCAGCTCTCTGAGATACCGCCACTTCTCTCGTTCCTCCGCAAGTGCGCTATACGCGTCATACCCAAGTTTCCTCACGAATGCGGTCATACTAGATGACCACGGTCGGTGGATCTTTTCTGCGCGCTGCACATCTTCCCCTAACACACCGACATCTGGCTGCGCCCATAGCTTTTCGTCACCTCGTCCAGATATCGCGTACTGCGGATGATTTCACCATACACGACAAGGTCGTGGTGTCTACGCTTTATCTTCTCGTTGATCAGCTCCAGGCGAAAATTGGAGGGATAATTTAGGAGAGAGGTGTAGTGCAAATCTTTTAGTGCTCGATAAAAAGACATCATGTCTCCTGCGGTGCCGCTGATCGTCGTGTCTTCTTCTTCCGAGCCTTCCGCCAACATCATTGGTTTAATAACCTCCTGATAGATCTGTGCTGAAGAGCGAAAGAAAGCCCGCTCACGTGGGCTCATCACTTCCCGTCGTACCGTCTCAGTTGTTCCGTACTTCCACCGGCGAGAGCACTTCGCGCTTCGGATAGTGAATCAGCGTATCGTAACTCTCTTTGATCGACGTGATCCCGTGAAACACAGGTAAGCACTTGCTGTGCAGGATTGCCAAATGGCGGTTACAGCCCCACCGGACCGCGACTTTCGATATTTGAGGTTGCAGTCGCGTCCTTCCTCCATCGACCGGCCCATAGTACTCGGACTTCTTACCCGGTTTCAAGTCTGCTCGCGCAGTTCCGTAGCGTTCGCATGATCCTCGGATAACCGATATTTGTAGTGGTGCGAAAAAAACAACGGAAATCAAATGCGCCTTTGGCTTGATGGATTCGAACGGCTTCTCGTATCAGCGAGTCGCACAGCCCCAACCTCTCCCACAACAGGTCCCGTAACCTACCGCCCGCCTCGGCAAACCTCAATGCCGCATGCGTCAGGATCTCGGAGTCGGATGTCGTCGGGGTGTCTCGCTGGAGATCCCTCTGCCGCACGAGCGTGGGAATCGGGTCCGACTAGAGCAGCATGCAAGGAGCCTAGGACCAACTCCTTTGCACTTTCCGGATCGATTGACCCAAGATCAGGATCGAGATGGCTGAGGAAGTCTGCAACATCCAGCTCTAGTTCACGCCGTGTGATCGCGGCGCAGCTGAGGAATACTGTTCGGTCTCTAGCGCGATATCACCATTGAGACCCTTTGACGTGCGTGAAATTTGCGGAAGAAACCAGAAGAGGATCGTCGAGAAAGCCGAAATCCACGATGTCGTGGAAGTTGCGCTGTTGGTATCTTTCCCATACTACCTCCGTCGTTTCTTGATCGACACTCGTTATCGACTCGATTTGCTTCGCTGATGCAGTGGGCTGATTTCCAGAGAGCAGCATCACAGAGAGAGAGTGCTTCCGCACAATGTACGCAACACGAGATTGCACCAACGCAAATGAGTGGAGAGAAAACTACTCGATGGAAACATTTTGCTCACTACGGATTGTAAACCCAGAGACTTAGAGGTGATTAGTAGAATAGAGCCGTAATGGTCTACGGACTGCTCGCAGTTGCTTGTCAGGTCACAATATCAGTGTTGGATCCCTCCCCCAAACCATCACAGGTACAGTCCACATCATGAACCAAAACCCAAGAAGCAAGAACCAAAATCGCATTTTCGATCTCTGCGCTCTGCAGACATCAGGCAAGTCGATCGCATATCTGAGTCTTGTATACCTTCAAAATGCTCGGGATTCTACCCTTTTCATTCTGCAACCCAACGGCCGTCACCAATTTACCTCAACGTACAACGAGTGCGCCAGCGTCAGTGCTCATCCAGTCGAAACTTCCATAATGCTTGCTAGTAGTTCTGTAAGACACTTTCTCTCCGATGTCTGAGACTAGATTTTCCCGACACGAACTGCTTCGTGTTGGTGACAAACAGCTTGTACATATACGTTTGGGCCAGTTCGCTGCTGCCAAAGGCCATAACGTCATGCAACTCTTTGATGTCATTCTTATGAATCTGAGCGAATTTCTTGTTGATTTCTTTTAGCAGCTGCAGCCAGAAATCACCACTTTCCGATACTCCTAATTCGCGGTGGGTACGAGCGTACAGCTTTGCCAAGTCCAACATACATTCTGGTTTTAAGCCGCGAAGACACGGCCTCAAATGCCCATCCATGCAGGTTTCAAACATCTGATGCACAATAGTTAGAAATTCCGCACGTTCTTGTTCAGGCGTTTTTCTACTGTTGCCTGTTTGCGCCTGGGTTTCTGACACGCTGGTGCTTTCGGTAGACCCCTCTCCAGCACGTTCCGTCCCGTTTAGAGTCCTCTCTAGATGCGCGGACTCTCCACCAGGTGCAGGCGAAGGCGATGCTTCAAGTCTCGCATTCACGACGCGGAAAAGCATACCCAGGTCGTCGGCGACTTTCGAACGGTAAATCGCATTCTTGGGATGCTCCATGTGACGCACGTATTCTTCACCCATGTACGAATCCTCAGTACTGTGCGCACCGGACTTGAACGCACCCGCGTCTTCTGCGATCGAAGGTGCTAAAGTCTCATCCTCGAATTTCCAATCATCACTCATGCTGTTGCTTTGATCCTTTGCGGAGCTTGTTCCCGCAGAATCGCTACTTCTCGAGGCCTCAACATTTCTGAGTGCTGATGCTGAGTCTACCCTAGAGGCGGATTTTCCTCGTGGGAATTGCAACGGAAGGAACTGTTGCGTTCCTGCGCCGTCGGTTCCCGAGAAGTCTCCGGCAATGTTGGATTCTCTGCAGCTGTCAAAATGCGCTGTCGGCGCAGTGATATCCGCCCGCGCGAGGAGGAACTCAGTGACTTCCGCAACGATTTCCCCCAAAACCGGCAGTTGCCCGTAGAACTTCCCCGCCTTGCACAACGTCTCCAACCGCAACGTCTTTGAGTCAAGACCCTCGCGCAGAATTCGCAGGCTCTCTCCCTGGTAGACTACGTTCAAGTCTGCGGATGACGCGTCATCCTTTGGATCGCCATCGTTAGGATTCTCCTGCCTCTCAAAGAGCGCCTCTCCAATGTAGTCATGATCAGCTAATATGAGGACTTCATCCACGTTCAAATGCGAGAAGACTCTGGGCAGATATACGTCGCTGACACTCGAGCGGAAATCGTCTCCAACCTCGTGTCCAACCATGCCAAAGGCCTTGATCATTCCGACCATCTGCCCGATTCGGAATTCTTCCAGCTCCGGGTGCCGCTGGTGTCAGAGATTGTAAGAGATTTTGTTAGCACTTAGTCTTTCCGGACATTCGTGATACTAAACAAAGCTGAGATTTAAGATTAACGCATGATACTATCGAGGTCTCTGGTACCATCAAACCTGCAGCGTGTGCCTCCATCTTGGTGAAGAATGCTGTATTGCGAAGATTGAAATGCGCGTATGCATTTGCCAAGCAAAGCACCTCATGCGCATGTAGTCGCTCCATATCGTCGCAAAATTCGCGAATGCAACCCTTCAAAAAGGGAACCGCCTTTTCATCTCGAAGATGCAACACGTCAACGAACCGGACCTGTTATGTAGAAGTGAAAAGTGAAATTCCTGAAAAAAGGTGCGGTACATGTAAACAGCGTACCAAATCATGAATTCTCGCAATATCCTTCAGCTCTCGCATCCGCTCAAGCATTTGCGACCAAAGAATAGGGTTCCCCAGCTTCTGTGCTAAAGCTTTCTCCGCCATCAGCACTAACTCCACAGCGTCCATCACGCCGGGGTCCCCGAAGCCCTCCTGTTCACTGCCGTGCAGCCGATTCAACTCGCATCCCCACTTCTGTCGCCGCCTTCTCCTCGCTCGCAAGTACTGCAGCCTATGCGTTTCCTGGGGACTGCGAGGAACCGGCACTGCACTAACAGGCACATGGGAACTCTTGAAGGAGTGTGCAACAGTGCGATAAGCGCGCCGACTCACAACTTGACTGCTCGAACTGCTGGAAGAAGAGCTTGCCGCACTGCAACCAACGTTACGCAAGCCGGAGCAAAAGCCTTGCGGAAGCGTCGGCATTAGGGTCAAATGATTACGCCTAGTACAAAAACAGTGCATAAAACTACTTCGTAAGCAACAGCCTGGGCAATGTCAGGGAACCATTTGCAACTACTTTCGTGAGTTCAGGGAACAGTTTGCAACCCTAGAAGCTGATCGAAAAACCAGCATCACGAAAATCAGAAAAAACGAACAGACTCATCCACCGAATCACGATTGAGCCAGGTTCGCTGTAGGCTTTCCACTAACCGAAGCAGCTAACGAGTTCGAAACTGTACTTAGCATTTCCAGGTGCTAATTTTCTCAATCCAAATCAAGATATCTAGTTCTTACCCTGAATCGCCTGGGATTTTAAGAAGCCTGCTTGCGAAACGAGTTCTTGTTTGGCTTTCTCCTCATGCTCCCCGACTTCACGAGCATTCATCTCGACTTGTCTATGCCTCTGCTGCAGTGTTTCGAGATTCCGCCACCTCGTGCTCGGGTTCATTGGATTTGACTTGCCATGCGGACCAAGGATCGCGGGCGGAACCAATTTCGGGACGGCCAAACTTTTTGCCGCTGTACGTAAACACATTGAAGCATAGTCTGCAGGAAGCGGCTGGTTCAGCTTGCTATCTTTGCTGAGACTCTGCGGCCGGAGGAGAGGTGGTTGTATACTCACATTCTTAGCTCCCAATTGAGCTCCCAAGGCCCCTACGCCCGCATAGAGCGGCGCAGCGCTATCGGACGGCGGCACCAGCATGCTGGTGGGTACTTGCGAGGTACTGGGAATGGCTGTGCGAAGAGGAAGCCTCGGCGCTGTCAAAGCGTTGTTGCCACCGAAGGCGGCATTAACGTCACCTGCCCCCGAACTCTTCGGAGAAGGGCCACCGGCGTGTGCACCGCTGTGCACGCCGTCGTGATTCGCACTTTCGGCGCTGTGGATAACATTTGGGCCATTGTCCTCCCCAACTTCCAGCTTTGCGAGTCCGTCAGTCAACTCTCCCAGCTTGGTCGCAAAACCATCCAGTAACTGGGTGTGCAGACATTTCACGCTCCGAACCTCACCTTCCAGCTGCTCATGCACGACTTCGTGCAACTGCTTCAAATCCGATTCGAGACGCTGGTGTTCGCTCGAGCTCACATCGTTCAGACGTTCCATTAGTTCTCTCTCCCGTGTGAGAGTCTCGTCCAATTTCTGAAGCTCGTTCAGAGCGTTCCCGGCCTCCTCATCCAGCTGCGTTTCGAAGTCGTTGATAAAGTCCCGTGCTTGTTTGATTTGAGCCTTCATCTCTCCAATTTTCATTTGGCATTCATTCTGGTTGAGTTGGAACTCTCGCGAATTCCGACTCAAAAGGGTTTCGTTTTGCGAATGCATGTCCTGCGTTTTATGAATCGCTTCATTCGTTTGCGCGAGGGTTTTGTCCTGCGACTTCTTCAACCCACCTAAGAATGCCTCGAATGAATTCACGACTGTGCTGTCTCCATTGCTGTCGCCGTTGCTTCCCACATGAACATTGGCAGCACTGTTCCACTGCTTTTCTTCCCCTGTCGGGCTTTCGAGTGACATCAACCAATCAACCAGCTCTTTCGCTCCGGAGCGAGGTTGGAGTTCGCGCTCACCATGCTGATCCGAGTTTGCGGGTCGCTCTTTGCTTGTATTCACGCTCTGTGCCACGGATAGAATGGACGACTGCATCTTGTCAATCTCTAAAATTCTGTCGTCGTTTGCAATGTTCGCGTTAGTCGCTTAGATCCTTGTGCGACGTTCTAATGTGCGATTCCAGAAAGTGGGTCGTAATATGCGACTCCAATAAAGAAAGGTTGATACTTGGTATATCAATCGACGTTTTTTCAGCTCCTAAATTTCATTGCGTACTGTCGAGCGACCATCATCATGAGCCGTTAACTCTGACACTTCCTGAGCTTCTGTCGAGCCTGAGACCTTCGCGAAAATCACAGTCAACGACTCGCAGCTCCTCAAAGACCACTCACTTGACAGCTGAACCTTGAGGTTGCATCAGAATCCGCTGCTGTACGGACCCCTCTCAAAGACATGAACACTTGGAAATCCTGATCAGTGATAAGGAGATTACGCAAAAATTCAGTATCAAAAAGTCATTCACATCAACAGAATAGAGTCACTCTTTAAGGAGTGCGAGAGTATCGATGGTCAGATAAGTATCTAGAGCGCTACAACCTCGAGGGTCATAGAATGTAAACCTGAGACAAAATAATCACCACGACACGCCTGCAATTTTGGCGAAAACGAATGCCGCGGAGCCATAAAGAGCAAACGCTAGATGAACGGGTCGAAAAAGTGTTCCAGGAGACGGCGGCGATAATCGTCTCCAGTACGCCGAGAATGGACGCCTATTGTCCCCGGGGTATCTATTCCTCCCCGTCTCCTCCGCCCTGCTGCTTTTGCTGCTTTCTGGAGTACTATTCCCTCCCCTGGACTGCATACCGAAAATTTCCTCACACATATCGTCAATGAGTGGTACGCACCCCATTCTGTATTCGACGGCACCAATGGTGCCACCGACCAGGAACCAGTGCCACACTGACTGCTTTTTTTGACACCACTCCATCGGCGCCTGCAACGCGAGGAGCATGTACC
>JACKZZ010013032.1_pt1 | contig 41753 bp, 23 predicted proteins | sample 8027871 | NCBI WGS metagenome assembly JACKZZ01 (sample SAMN15724774, study PRJNA655200) | protist metagenome | isolation source: fluorescence activated cell sorting (FACS) single amplified genomes of... | place: USA: West Boothbay Harbor, Gulf of Maine | collected 2000-07-19
TGCAGTGGTGTCCAGCCATCATCGTTCTCAGAATTCTCGTCAGCCCAATCATCCTCGTCATCCTCATGCATGGTAAGCATTCTTGCCTCCTTATCAGCCCCCTGCTCACATAGATACTGCACAACAGGGAGGTGGCCATGCTCTCCTGCTAAGTGCAGTGGTGTCACGCCATTACCTTCCCTCGCCTCCAGGTCCACCTGCGTCCTCTCCACCATGGCCCTCACAATATCCAGATCTCCCTCATGGCATACTTTGGCAAAGCTTTCATTGTGGGATAGGGATTTGTGTTTGTCTTTGCCATAGTGATCCTTTAGGAACGAATGCAGCTCCCAGCCCCTCGGCACATCGATCTTCCTCACAAAGACAAAGCGCAGGGACTTTACTGACGTGAACACGTCAAAGAGCGGATCTGCAAGGTGTGCTTACTTGCGCAAATTATTTAACCAGTGCGCCTCGCACTGCTTGTTCTTGTGTATCATGTGGTGAAGACTCTCGTAGTCGTCGAGATCTGTCCAGCTCGAGAACAGATTCCAGACGCCGTCTGGCACTCTGGAAAAAAACTCGTGAGCGTTGATGTTGAGCATCTGAGCAGTCACGGGCGCGATATTGATCTGGGACACGTATGTGTGGTATGGTAACTCTTAGGAAAGGCGCGGTGGCTCTCTGTTCTTGAAGACTATTCTTCGCCTTCCCCAGTTCTGAGGAACAGAGGAGTCCGGGATCGGACTTTCGTGGCCCTTTTCTCTGCCTCTCTTCGAAAAGCCATCCAGTGCGTCCTTCCAGACGAATTAACAGGCTCCGGTGTTGTGAATATGCAAAGTTTGGGACCATGGTTCTCGAGTGCGCTGGTTCGCAAGGTGGCAGCGCCCCAGAAGGAGGTGTCGCTGGTGCTCTTCTACATGTACGCATCGCCTCACTTAAACAAGACAGATTTAGAACGTCTGACCAAGTTGTTAGATAGTGTCACGGCGGAGTTTGGCGTGGGAGGTCGTATTAGGGTCGCCCCAGAAGGCTTAAACTGCACCTTGAGTTCTTCTTTTACTGGTATCCGAAGATTCACGGATGCTCTTAGTGCTTTCTCGCGTGGTGAGGATACTGAAGACAAACCTTTTAGTAAAACACATTTCAAGTACATTGATGATCTTGGAGAAGACAGAGCTTTCAAAGATCTGAAGATTTTACCTGTCAAAGAATTAGTTTTCTATGGTGCAGAAGATTTCAGCTCTGCAAATGTAGCACCAAATGCAGGTGGAACTCATTTGGATCCCAAAGATTTCCATGAAAAGCTTCAGGATCCAAATGCAGTAGTAATTGACGTGCGAAATCACTATGAAGCAGAAATCGGTAGATTTGATGGTCAAACAAGTGGTGAGGGTGGTGCAACCTATATCGATCCAAAGATGAGAAAATCTACTGATTTCCCCGCATGGCTTGCGAAACCAGAAACTAAGAAGAAATTAGCTGGTAAACCTATTCTTATGTATTGTACTGGTGGTGTGCGTTGTGAAATGGCTTCCGTTCTGCTAAAGAAAGAATTAGGTGAAGAAGCTACAAGTAATGGTGTTTTCCAATTGCAAGGAGGTATTGAGAATTACTTCAAGGAATATGAAGATGGTGGTCATTGGAATGGAAGCAATTTTGTATTTGACAAAAGAGAAGCTTTTAGTATTGAATCTGGCCCAGCTGGTGTAGGTGGTGTTGTGCGCAAGAAAGATTTGAAACGTTTTAAACAGTTAGAAAAATCTGGTGCAGTATCAAATGGTAAATGTTGTGTTTGTACAAAGCCATGGGATCGCTATATTGGTAAAAAACACTGTGCTACTTGTGGTGTACCTGTACTTATGTGTGATAATTGCATGAGTGCAAAACCTGATAAATCTGATTCAAACGAAACCAAATTGAAAGTCCGTTGTCCTCTCTGTAAAGATGAAGGTGTCACTGCATTTGTTGAAGAAACTGAATGGGATGCAAATGGTAAAAGTGCTAAAATCAAAGGTACCGATGGTAGCACTAACAGTACAAGTTCTAGCAGTAAGAGTAGTACCACAACATTGAAATGGGGTGGTGGTCATGGTAAAAAGAAGGAGAAACAAGAACTAGAAAAAAAACGTGATTTGAAACGTAAGGAATGCAAATTTGGTGATGCTTGCAAACGCGATGGTTGCTTTTTCATGCATCCAAGAGAGAAAGTTGCCGCTGCTACTGTAGGTGGGAGATGTTTGGTAGAACCAACTGGTGCATATCCTGGTTACTTTGCTAATGCAGCCAGTACAGGAACAGTGGTGTTGGATGCAAATGCAAACAAGAAAATGCGTTTTGACTAGTTGTGAAAATGTATGAGTGGAATGTGGAACGAGTGTTGGGGCAGGTGGTCGAGTTCCTCAGAGAGCAGGTGGTTTTTTGAGTGTTTATGAGTCACGAGTCTTGGGAACGGAAGAGACAAGAAGTGAGTGGGCTTCTGTCCTGTATTTAATGTAAAATGGCTTTAACTATAACGATGGCTGTACACATATATCATATTTGTATCAATTATTATTCTTATTCTATATGCGCTAATGGTGAATTTGAACGACCGCTTGTGTTGCAAAAGTTTTGGAGGGGTTATAGCGGCAGTGGTATTGTCATCAATAATTTCTTGGAAACTTTTGCCAAAAAGTTAAAAAAAATAAGCGAACACCCGGGAATGTTCATATTACGATCAGGACATGAGAATCATGTGTCTGAGAATGTATCGATTCCTGAATTAGATTTATCTAATCAACCAGGGACCATTCGAACTGCAATCGAACGCTCTACCACTGAGCTATATCCGCTTTCTATGTGATGGAGTCCATCACACTGACGTCGTTTGTCAAAATTTGGCTTATCCAAACTCTCAAGGGTTCACTTTTCGCACTACCTTTCAACCAAAGGTCTTTTCTGCAAGTTAAAAGATATTCAATTACATTCATTGACAACAGCAATAATATATCTTTTCCATATTGCCAATTAAGTTTGCATTTTCATGCGCACAGGAAACAGTAAAACGCTTTTCCCCTTGGGCCCACACAGGGGGACACTCTAAATCTCGGGAAAGCTGCACCCCTTTTTCCATGGCAGGTATCACGCTCAAGATGAATATTATACAAAGAGTCGTCCGCCCATCAGCTCTCCCTAGAATGGGTGTGGCCCAATTCCGCACCACTTCTGTGGCTGCCTCTGAGCTTTACACGGAAAGACAGGCTAAGATGAACAGACCTGTGTCTCCTCACGTCACCATCTACGCCTTCCCTATCGTGTCCCTTTCATCCATCACCAACCGTGTCACTGGCGTCATGCTTTCCAGTAAGTGCCAAGCTTGCGCGTTTTTCGTGTACCATTCCACAAAACCTTACAAAAAAGAAACACGACTTTCTTTGGCCTTGCCTTGCCGGGTACACTCCAAAGCAATCTTCTGTTTTGTCCGTCTACCAGTCTGTATTGTATTGAGTCCATATTCATCCATCCGTGATATAACTCGCACATCCAACTAACCATCTCTTCACTCACTCACTCTCCCCTTCACCCTTCTCTCCCCTCTTCAGTCGGTGTTAGTGGTATGGGTTGCTTGACTGCTGCTGGTGTTGATGTTGCTGCCTTGGCTACCACTCTCGGCGAGTCTCCAGTGGCCCCCGTGTTCAAGCTCGCGGTCGCCTTCCCTTTGGTGTATCACTACCTCGGTGGTGTGAGACACATGGTCTGGGACAAATCACCTGATATTTTGACAAACGAGGAGGTGGAGACATCCTCCAAGATTCTTGTTGGTGCTTCCGTGGCTCTTTCCCTGGGCTGTGCTGCTCTCTAAGTTCTCCAAAGGGGGGATGCTTTTCTTTTGTGGAAAAGTGTTTTTGCAACACACGTGACCAAGCAAAGAAGAACACAATGACTATACTTTGTGGTCTTTGTGGTAGAGGAAAACACACGAATTACATTCTGTACATAACAAACAAGCCTGAGTAAAACCTAAATGATAATGAAATAGGCTGAGTTTGCACTTTCACCACACCATCGCCTTCCATCACCTATCGTTTCGTTTTGCGTTAATGATATACAGAGTTTCGAAAGAGAGATTCTTCTTGATTTCATTATATATATATAGTTAGAATCCGTCAAACACCAAGGATCGAAAGAAGGAAAAGCTCTAAAATCCCCATTTCGTCTTCTTCATGCTACTTTCTTGAACTTGCTTTTTACTTCATACTACTTCTTTTTCTTCGGACTTTTCACTCCATCATGTCCAATCCCGTCCCTCTCCATTGGCTTGCTAGTGAAATACCCCCCGATACGAATACACTCCGCGTATTGATCTTGATCTTGAGAGTGTTTATTGTGCAACTGGATCAACGTCCATACCCTGTCTCTGGTCAGGATCCATCTCTGAAGGGTTGTCATTGGACTCCATCTTGAACATGGGGGGAACTTGTGTGGTGCCGTCCTGTCCAGTGAGGATTGGCACACTTGGCGCGATCTCTACTTTGTTCAGAATCTGCAAGACATTGTTTGTCATGTCTTCCAAATACTTGGGAGAGTTCAAGTTTTGCATGTTGCTTACAGGAAGGTGGAGGCGGTAATCAGGTCCGAAGTACTCGAAGTAATCGTTGTACGGCAAGGTGTCCTCCACAGGTGTGTCCAGCAATACAGCAGTTTCGTAAGTCCAGCAGCGTGGCACGTTTCTCAAAGTGTAGCCACCACCGCCAAGAACAAGCGTGGGAATGTTGAAACTCTTGACAAATGCGACACAATCAGCATGACCACGTAGTGACAAGTTGAAACAACCGAGACGATCACCACTCAGGGAATCTGCACCACATTGCAGAACAATGGCACCAGGTTGGAATCTCTCCATGATCTTGGTAATAACAGGGCGAAAGATAGTACCAAATGACTCGTCATCCATACCATCATTGAGAGGGTAATTGATGGCATAGCCCTCACCGCCACCAACACCGAGATCTTGCACAGCACCAGTGCCAGGGAAGAATTCGCCAAACTTATGGAAGGAGCAAGTCATGACTCTATTGGTAGTATAAAAGGCCTCCTCTACTCCATCACCGTGATGTATGTCAATATCAATATACAACACTCTATTGTGTTGTTTGAGTAGTTCTAAAATACCAAGAACGCAATCATTGACATAACAGAAACCAGATGCTTCACATTTCTTTGCATGATGCAAGCCACCAGCCCAATTAATCACAACATCAGCAGCATTCTGATTTAATCTAGCAGCACCACCCATACTACCACTGCAATAGATTTGGCAAAATTCGAACAAACCATCAAATACTGGACAATCTTCACCTACATTAAATTTCTGTAATTGGCGGGTGTAATCACTCATATTATCAGGAGTAATTAATCGTAAGAAGTTGATGTAATCATCAGAATGGAATCTAGTCAAATCTGATGCAGGCATTAAAGTAGGACGAAAGATATCCATCTTACGAAACAGTCCGTAATTCACCACTAAATTATGTGTTAAACGAGCTCTATGAGGTTTCATGGGATGCCCCTGCCCATAATGGTAGTTACCGACCTCCGCATCATAGAAGTACGCCACCCGCCTCTTTGATGCTCTACCTGTCTTATCTTTGATGGAGTTGTTAGAGTGGTCCATACTTTCCAACGCGATCTGCGATTGGCTTTGCTCTACGTGTAAACTGATTTGCTAAGTTATGAAAGTCGAAATCAAACACACCAATCGAACCACACAGTCTGAACACACGTGCTGAGAAAGCAAGGTTGGATTAAAGGCACGTAGAACAAGCAACAATCACCTTCCTTCGGCTCCGAAAGTATCGCATCCTTCGCCTCTTCAAAACCCCCCCCCGACCATACGTCGGTCCATCAGGGCGGCGTTCTTTGAAAACAAACAGTACGATTGGCATACTTTCGCTTGATTCTCGTCACACGTTGCGTTACTTGGACTTTTGTTGCAATGAGTGCAGCACCAGCGAAGCCCGCTCGCCGCAGAGTGCACCGAGATAATGAAGAGGGTCGATTTTCGGCCAGTAACGACCGAGTAAGTGACCGGGAGAGCAAGTCGCACTCACGGCCCACCGAGGAAAGAGACAGAGGAGGCACCACCACACCACCAAGAGGGCGCGACGAGAACAGTAATGCAGACAACAAGGGCCCAGAGAAGAAGGAAGTGGGCTTCAAGGAGCCTTCCAAGTCGCCACAGCGGGGACCCACCTCTCCCAACAAAGCACCGAGGAAAGCACCCAAGCCCACGGCAAAGAATGACAGTTTAGACACTCATACTGCGAAAAAATCTGAAGCAGAAGAGAAAGATGAAATTTATACCAGAAGCACGGCTGCTCCTCCTAATGCAGGTATGTTGTTGGCAATCAATACCAGCCTTTTCGAGGGTTGGTTTGGTTATCGTACAAGGACGCAAATGACCAATGGAAACCATGTACCTCCTTATAACATTCGTGGTAACCCTGCTACGGTGTGGGCTCTTTCCCTGAGCATCAAGTCTATTCTAGCGGACACTACCGGACTGGTCAAACCAGCCATCAAAGTGCATGCAGTTTACAAGGATTCAGGAATGTATGTCAAGAGTTTACGTATGCCCGCTGCTCCCCCGGTGTCAACAGCACATGTCGCTTTGAACGATGTCAACGCTGTGCGCCCTTCGTGGAACGAAGACCTGCTCATAGCAGCCAACTACGCAGATGTGGTGAACGATAACGTGGTCTTGCTCTTCGAGCTGTTGGACTTACGGCCATCCCTACGCATCAGCCACGGCAGCCATCCCCCGCGCAATGCGAAGCGCATCGCTTGGGCATATTTGCTGCCTGTGAACGAGGGGCGCTTGAACGTGGGCATTTGCCAGGACTGGAAGAACACCACAAAGAGCTCAGCGGGCAGAGGTGGTAGAAACGACAAGCCAAGCCGAGGAGGTATTGCAGGGGCAGGGGCATCAGACACTACTGGTGCGGAGGAAAAGGGTAAACAAACCGAAGAGGAGAAAGAGGAAGATGCTGCCGCACAAGAACACATTCGCAACAAGAAGCTCAAACTGCAGTTGTTTGCAAGTGTGGAAGATGATGGCATGATAGGCGCTATGCAGAGATCTTTCATGGGTTGGCCAGCCCCGAAGACTGAAGCAATGGATCGATTTGGAAAATGCACGAGTTATCCTGATGGCATTCCCAGCGTCTACATGCAATGGAGGCGTCAGAATTACGAATCCATTGACAAAGGCCAATTGAGTCTTGTCGCTGCCCCGCAAGAGACTGAGTTTACAGCCGGCCTAGGTGGGGTTGTCACCACGACTGCAGTTCACGGCGATGGCACCCCCCAGAAGCGCAAGTCCCTGGGCGAGGGTTCCGTCGAGGGCATGCCGGTGGCAGAAGCTGAGCTTGCTAGACATGAAAACAAAGCTTTTACCAAAGCGAAGACTTTTGCTATCAAAAGGTTACGTGGGCCTACGGAGCCTTGCTCGTGTCCTGATAAGTTGTTACATCGCCTGGAGGTGGGTCCTGATGGTGCCATGACTATTCAGTACTCGCATTCCGGTCATTTACTGGCAATTGCAGCCAAGACTGCCAATGTCCCTGCACCATACACAGGCGATCTTAGCTCTTCTTCCATCCTAGGCGAAAGCTACTCTCTCCGCTTGGTTGACACAGACACCGGGGAGGAGGTCTGGTCACAGACGATTGCTCATCATGGTGTCATCTACAGCATTTCTTGGAGTTTGGACAATTCGTACTTGGTCACAGCCTCAGGCGATGGCACTGTCAAGGTGTGGGACGTGAACTGCCTGCTTCAATCTGATCACAAGGATGCCGATGAGGAGGAGTCTGACGTGCCATACTGTCTATACTCCCATGTTAGCTCCCCCCCAGCTTATATGTACAGTGCAATCTTCCAGGAGTATGCGGCGGCGCCTAAGGGAAACAAACCCAACGTTGTGAATGGCGTGCAGATTCTCGACGAGTATTTGCTGAAGAAATCCCGGAATGAATTGCCCAAGGTGATTGCTGGCGGTTCTGATGGCCGCATACGAGTGTGGGATGGTGGCGAGTTCAAAGGGTACATCTCTATTGATGGCGAAGAGGACCTGGGTGTGGATGAAAGTGCACCAGCTGCACACAACAATGCTCGTGTTCATAGCTTGGCGATCGACAGTAGAAGCAGGTATTTGATCTCTGGCGACAGCTTAGGTAATTTATTCGTATGGCGATCTGATAGTCACGATTGGTATCAATTACTACGTCGTTTCAAACAGGACGTGCCACCTGTTGATCACGACGAAGCTGAGCGTGCTCAACTGATGCAATCCACTGGTGTTCAATCACTCTGTATGCACCCAGACAAGACAAAGAGCCAGCTCCTTGTCCTCAACCAAATGCCTTCCAATTTGAAGGTGTATAGCACATCTACTTACAAGCCTCTTACCACCTGTAATGGATTTGGCGCGGGCCAAGTAGCACCTAGGACTAAGGCATCTAGCAAGCCAAATGCAAGTGCCAATGGCTCTGTTTTTAGCAAAGCAACCTTTTCGCCTGATGGGCGCTATGCCGTGGCAGGAATGAGTTCCTCTAATAATGTTGCAAATGATGGACATTACAACTTGAAATTTTGGGAAGCTAAGCATGGTTCTATCAACACTACAGCGCTTTCTGAGATCAATTTGCCCTACCCTGTTCGCTCTATTTCATGGCATCCATCGCAGCACTGTGTTGCTGTAGCCATGGTAGGCCACGGCGCTGCTGTTGCAGTCTACTGCGGTGAGCGTGAGAGCACAGAACTCGCCATCGGCAGACGCGCGGAGACCGAGCTCGATGACCTCCTCCAGACTGAGGCGGAGAAGACCCAGTAGGGGGCCCCTGCTCCCCTGTTGCCCTTTCTTTCCATGTATACATATTTAATATAAAAACTGTTTTACCTACTAAGCGCACCCAAGGTAAAATATGGCCCCAATGGGAACATTTTTCATAGCGACACACTTCCGCTGTCGCTGGCAATCCAACCAACAATCAATGCTGACGGAACAGATTCTCCGGCGTCCACCAGCGTTGCAAAACGAGTTCGCACCCTTGAAGGCCCTCCACAAGCGTGAGCGCCGGTGTACTGTGGTGCATCTGCATTACAAGAAAAAGCGAAGATGATGGACTCTATGCTGGAAGCATTTGACGAGAGCGTGCAGATGGAGCGGCTCACCACAGGAAGCAAGCGCAAGAGCTTGGTCAAGGACCCGCTGGAGAATGACGACCGCACATCCACTTCCACGTTTACTTCCTTGGATGGCAATGTCAGTGTGGAGGACGCTGGCACGGAGATCATGCTCTTGAAAGCTGAGGAGGTAGCCTACAAAGCAGCCAACAAAAACTCGGAGAGTGTGGCTCGCATGAGGAAGTTCATCGAAGAAGGTGCCGACGCAGAGCCCTTGTCCAAGCCCATGCCCTCCGGAAGCCGGTGGCAGGCGGATGGTGACTCTTGCTGCTCCATCTCGTAAGACGGGCTCTATCCTTCCCCGGGAGCATGTATGTCCTCCTCACCTACTCGCGTACTCGCGAACTCTAGCAGTGGGGGTACACTCTAGCAGCGTCCTTCACCCATGGGTAGGAGTGTGCCGCGAACTACGCTGCTTAATAACTACACGTTTTTTGCAGCGCGAAATTCGTGGTGCATTCTTTGAATGCCTGTGTACATTGCTTTGCTTTCTTCTCCGAATGACTACACGACGAAGAAATAGAGGTGAGATGAGAGGTAATGGGTTGGAAGTCTATGTATGTAAACATTGTGCATTCATTTGTATATTATGTAAAACAAATGCAGAGTTCTACTTATTGGTTGATAGGCTGCGTGCCAACCGGCAACATGTCCTCGTGCAAGTGGTTCTCGCCAGGAAACACTCTCAATTTACGAGCATATGCTTTCCTCAATTTGTTCTTGTTAAGCATGCCTAATACTGCCTTTCTGAGAACTTCCTCCGGCTTCTTTTCTAGTTGTTCCTTAACAGTCACCTGCTTGAGACCACCCACCCAGCCAGTGTGCCAGGTGTACTTCTTGTCAGTGTGCTTTGTACCTGTGAACTTCACTTCAGCAGCATTGACGACAACAACATAATCCCCACAATCGTAGTTGGGAGAAAAGGTCGGCTTATGCTTTCCTCGAAGGATTTGTGTGATTTGGGTCGCCAAACGGCCAACCACTTGATTGCGTGCATCCACCAGATGCCACAAAGGCTTTGCGAATCTAATATGAGACATATTCCAAAGTCGGTACTAGTAGTCTGTCCGAAGAAGGACGAGGCTAAGCTAGGCTTTGATGAGTCGATCTACTCACGGGAAAGAGGTTATTGACTTGCTGATAGAAGCCAAGTAAAGTCAGGCGCAATTCACGAAGTGCAATACCGAACTATGCTGCAATGATATTCTCTGGAAGAAGAAACCTGGTAGGTAGGCGAGAATTCACCACTAGCACTAAAAGCTAGCTAGCTAATTCAGTCCCAACGTGGTGTCGTTTTGGTTTCGGTAATCAACCGATTTGGGTCAATTCGAGTCGCAGCGAAAGCAGACTCTCTCCTTTTAGAGAGCATCTCAGAAGCGACACTTAGCCCCATTGCAAAGTGGAGGCCCATTGTCGTCGGTTGAGATCATGAATGAAGCTAAAATGGACGCTTCTGACACAGATGCTGTCATCCAGTGGCTGCAGCAGTGCCTGGACATGATGGGCTACGCTGGCAGCACCTATGACAAGGTAGCAGGACAGGAGGCCATTGTGAACTTCGCACATGGCATCGGCCCCAAGACTATGGCAGTCACAGGTCTTGAAGATGGCATGGTCAAGCTCACTTGTGAGGAGGACATTCTCAAGGGTTTCGACCTCAAGAATCTCAAAGCTTACCTACTCAAGTCAAGCCGGGGATTCTTAACACGCGACAATGTTGCCAAAGAAGTGCAGTATGGTACTGTATCTGGCAAAGGTCTCACTTTGAGTGCATTTACACGCTTGATGAAGGGCCTTGTTGAGAAACATGTGTCGCACAATACGGACTTGTCAGGTCATTACCATCGCTGCATGGCGACACTGACGGACACAGTGCATTCCACGGATGGAAACACCATGTTGTACTGCCCTAACTTCGAATTTTCGAGCTCACAAGAGGCCGCAGCCGACAAGGAGCACTTACAGATCATGGAATCTGTGGTCATTCACTGGACCTCGCAGATCAAGGATGTGATGAATAACCACGATTCTTCGACGAGCGCCGAGACGAGTGGGCCCTTGGGTGAAATCGAGTTCTGGAAAGGACGCGCTAAGAACCTTCTAGGCATTCAGCACCAGCTTGAAAAGAACACGGTGAGCAGAATCGTTGGTGTGCTAGAGTATGCTAAGTCGAACTACATCGGGCCCTTCCATACCTTGACCAAGCAAATTGTTGCCAAGGCTGCTGAGGCGAATGATAACTTGAAATACTTGGAGAGTATCCGCGAGCAATGTACTGCACTTCACACCATTGAAGCCCAAAAAATTGTCACAGTGCTCCCCGAGCTGCTCAGCCGTGTACGTCTCGTATGGTCTTTTTCTCAGTACTACAATGATAATGATAGCATTTCTGGCTTCCTTCGCAAGGTGTCCAACGAAATTATCAATCGTTTCCGCACTCATGTTCCCGTTAGAGACATCCTTGACGGCGACGTCGAGTTCTGTATCGAACGCTTGTTGGAAGCAATCAGTTGCGGTATGGAGTGGAAAGTGATGTACCACAAGATGGTCGCGAGCATTAACAGGCAAAAGGCCCGCTATGGTCGCGTACTTGAGATTGAGGATGCATCTATTTTTGCACAAATGGACGCCTTTGTTCAACGCTGCAGAGATCTGATTGAAGTGTGTGAAAGCCAAATGCAGTTTGTCCGGAAGTCCGCAGAGACCAAGGGGGACGCTGGGCCAGTTCCTAAATTCGGTGGCACCAAGGCTGCCGAGATTTTGGAAGGTATTACTGGCATCCAGTCGTCCTTCGAGCTGAGCATCGAGCGTCTTAGAGGTCTGGACTACGACTTTCTGGATGTCCGCGTCAGCAAGTGGCATGATGACTACCATTCCTTCAAGAACAATGTGAAAGATCTAGAAGTCATGTATACCAATGTTATCAACGGGGCGTTCGAGAGTGCCACGACTGTCATGGATAACGTCGCCTTGACGGAAACTTTCTTTTGGTTAGCAAAGCGCGATGCTGTCAAGCGTTGCGTGGAGAAGAAGGCCAACGAAACCATGCAAAAGCTTCAGACTCAGATGACCACTGCTCGCACCGAGTTTGAAGTGTCTCGTGTGAACCCCCCTCTTCGCATCCACGAGCCGCAATTCGCCGGTTCTGCTCTTTGGGCCCACAGTCTCTTTGCCGTTGTCAAAGAGGGATACGACGCTTTGAAGCGCATCATTCATGTGCTAGGTGCACGTGAATACGAAGATTTCTCTGAACAATATGAGACCTTTAGCAGCGCCATGAGCGGGTACAAAATGGCTCGTTACGATATTTGGATGCAGCAACTCACAGACAAAGCCAAGGATAACGGTCTGCAGAATCGTCTTGACAAGTGCATCATGAAACGCGTAGATCCCGACCAGAAGAACAGCGAGCTTATCTGCAACTTCGATGAAGACCTTCTATTGCTCTTCTCTGAGGTGTCTTATTGGGAGAAATTCCAAGGTGAATTCTCTATCCCTTATGTTGCCCACGATCTGTGCAACAAACGTGACGCTTTGCGTGTGATGCGCGAAATGGTCATGCTTGTTGTGCGTGCTTACAATGATATTGTCCGTGATATTGAGCCAGAGCAGCGAAGACTCTTCGTTGATCACATGCGCAAGCTAGACCGCCGTATGAATCAGGGTCTTAACAAACTCACCTGGCAAAGCAAGAACATGATCGAAATGTATGTGCGTGACAGTATTACTGCATGTCAAGAAGTGCATACCGTAGTCAAGGAATTCAAGAACTGCAAGAGTAGCATTGCGAGAATGTGCAAACAGATCACAAACTTGCTTTGTATTAAGATCGAAAAGAGCCAGCTTTACGAAGGTGGCTTGTTTGAACGAAAACAAGAGGCTCACCGCGCCATCGTCATGAAGCAGTTATCTGAGTACTACCAACAGATTATTACTACCTTTAAGTCTATTTATCAGTATTTCAAAGATGGTACACAAGAGGTGAAGCGTGAGTGGCGCAACCAGATTACACAAGTTGATAAAATCATGGAGCAGTCCCTTAAGCATAGTGTTAAGCGTTCTTTGCAGGAGCTTTCCAAGGCGATAAATGGCGACTCCAAGTCTGACCCACAGACTTTATTCACTGTGCAAATCATTCTTGATGCAAGCAGAGTTACTTTCATGCCGTCTATGGTCAATCTCACTCACAGCGTCAACGTTGTAGCGAAGGATATCATCGGTGTTGTCACTGCAGTTCCACGCATCAAGAGCCAGAACTTCGGTTCTGATGTCATACCTCCTGATGCCTCCGTGAGCTTTGCACAGGAAGGTGCCGTTGCAGAAGCTGTGGCACCAGCACCTAAGGAAGATGACAAGCTTAAAGCGTACTATGAGATCATTTCTGATGACAATGACATTATTCGCCTCGTGCTTCAAGTCATGAATGGAATGTCCTCCTCTGCTACTGAGTTGCAGAAGTACCTGTCCTACTGGGATAAGTACAAGACTCTGTGGGAGATGGACAAGGACATGTATATTCGCAAGTATGAACGTGCGCAGCGCCCTCCTTCTCAGTTCGATACTGACATCACTCGCTACAGAACGCAGCAAGGAGAGATCACCAGCGAGACGTCCACACACATCATCAACTTTGTTCGAGTGGATTGCAATGCCATGAAGGACTCTCTTGTTGGTCACTGCATGCAGTGCCAGAACAATCTTACTGGCCTGCTTAACAAGAATGGCGATGAGAAACTCAAGTTCATTTTCAAGCTGTTCCAGGACTCCCGTGATGCTCTCACTGTGTCTCCCAAGGACTTGGACGAGCTCAGCGATAAAATTGCCAAATGCAAGGGACTGAAGGAAACTGCCGAGGAAATCGCCGAAAGGTTCGACCCTGTCAGAGAGATCTACAATACTTTGATGAAATTCGATGTGAGTGTCAAGGAAGACGAGTTGGAGATGCTATCTGGTGTTGACGACGCATTCGCCGAGCACAAGTCTATGCTTTTCGACGCTGAGAAGATGTTGGACAAGGGCAAGGTGACAATGAAGCGCGACTTGGAGCAGCAGATGGATTACTACTCTACTCAGATGGAGGAGACGCGCGGGGCCTCCAAGTCTGAATTGCCTTACAGTAGTGAGAAGTCTGTGGAGGAAGCCCTTGCGATCATTGAGACTTACAAGGGTAAGGCGGCCAAGGCTCGTCTCCGCGAGGAGCAGCTTGCTAAGGGCTTATCTATCTTTGCCATTAAATCCAACGAACACGCTGATCTGGCTGCTTTGCAGAAGGATCTGGACTTCTTGGACCAGATCTGGGGCATCTCTATCGAGTGGGCCAAGCAGTGGGACGACTGGAAGAATGGCCAATTCGCTGAGTTGCAAGTCGAAGATTTGGATCTCGTTGCGGGCAACTTCACGAAGCGTGTTGGTAAGCTTGGTAGAGATATCCGCAAATGGCGTGTCTGGGAAGCAATGAAGCAAGAATTGGACAAGTTCCGCGAGACAGTTCCCCTTATTTCCGACTTGCGCAACCCTGCTATGCGTGACCGTCACTGGGTAGCACTGCAAGAGCGCATTGGCCAAGAATTTGACCCCAAGTCAGCGGAGTTCACTTTGAACGAGGTGGTAAAGCTTGGCTTGAATACTCACGCCGAATTCGTTGGGGAGCTGTCATCTAACGCCAATAAAGAGTTGGCAATTGAAGTAGCTCTTGCTGATTTGGACAAACGCTGGGAAGATGTGGAGTTGGAAATGGGTACTTACAAGGAGAAGTACTTCAAATTCCGCAGCACGGAAGATATCACACAGTTCCTCGAGGACGATTCCGTGGCGCTGTCGACTATGAAGGCATCCAAGTTCTACGCCTCTTTTCAGACTAAGATTGATGGATGGGAGAGCATTTTGTCCACAATTTCCGAGGTTATCGAGTCTTCTTTGGATGTGCAGAGAAAGTGGATCTACTTGGAAAGTATCTTCATGTCAGGAGGTGACATCAGCAAGCAGCTTCCCAAGGAACATGCTCTTTTCGTCGATGTCAATACCAATTTCGCAAAAGTCATGGAAAATTTCGCCAATCATCCTAATGCCAAAATCACTTGTATGCAGGACGGTCTTTTGGGTACTATTAGTCACATGGACGAGGGTCTTGAGAAGATCCAGAAGAGTCTCGATCAGTACTTGGAGACTAAGAGAATGGTGTTCCCACGCTTTTACTTCGTTTCTGACGATGATCTTCTAGAGATTCTTGGTCAGTCCAAGGACCCCGTAGCTGTCCAGAAGCACATTAAGAAATGCTTCGAAGGTGTCAAGAACCTCAAGCTTAACCCTCCTGGTGGCAGCGTCCGTACTTACGAAGCTGTTTTGATGAATTCACCTGATGGTGAGTCTGCACCATTTGCAGATAATGTTGTGATTGACGGAGCCGTGGAGCTGTGGCTTGTGCAGGTGGAGAAGGCCATGCGTCGTGGTATTTCCAAACTCCTTCTCCAAGCCATTCAAGGCTTCAAGGGGAAGAAGGAAGAGTGGGTGAAAAAGACTATTGGTCAGCTTCTGATTACTACCGGCTCCATTATGTGGACTACTGATTGTACTCGTGCACTTACAGCTATCGCAAGTGGTAGCAAGGGTGCTCTCAAGCAGTCGAAGAAGAAGCAGGTTTCCTACCTCAACAAGCTCACTGCCATTATTCGCGGCCCTCTATCTCCTGTTGAGCGTAATAAGGTGGTCGCATTGATTACTATGGAAATCCATAATCGTGATGTCATGGAAAAGATGATCAAAGCAAACTGCTCTTCTGTTTCTGACTTCGATTGGTTGTCTCAGCTTCGATTTATCTTCGTGAAGGAGGGGGCCGAGTATGGTAAATGTGACTGCAAGCAGACTAACTCCACCTTGGAGTATTCTTATGAGTACCAGGGTAACAATGGTCGTCTTGTCGTAACACCTTTGACTGATCGTTGTGTCTTAACTCTTATCACAGCAATGTATCTCAACCGAGGTGGTAACCCTCTTGGTCCTGCTGGTACTGGTAAGACAGAAACTGTCAAAGATTTGGGTAAGAATTTAGCAAAGTATGTGGTTGTGATGAATTGTTCCGATGGTATGGACTACAAGTCTGTCGGTCGTATCTTTTCCGGTCTCGTGCAGTCTGGTTCGTGGGGTTGCTTCGATGAGTTCAACCGTATTAAGATTGAAGTGATTTCCGTGGTTGCCATGCAAATTTCTGACATTTTGAGCGCTTTGACTCAGAAACTTCCTTCCTTTTACTTCATGGGTATCAACATCAAGTGTAACCTCAACTGCGGTATTTTCATCACGATGAATCCTGGTTACGCTGGTCGTACTGAACTTCCTGATAACTTGAAGGCGTTGATGAGACCTGTGGCGATGATGGCGCCTGACCTGACCATGATTGCCGAAGTCATGCTTGCCTCTGAGGGTTTCAACGATGCCCGTAACATGGCTAAGAAGACTGTGACCCTGTACTCACTCATGGTGCAACAACTGTCGAAGCAGTTCCACTACGATTACGGTCTCCGTAACTTGAAGGCAGTGTTGAACATGGCTGGTCAACTCAAGCGTGCTGATGCGAATATGGCAGAGGAGGCCATCCTCATGCGTGCTTTGCGTGACATGAATCTTCCCAAGTTTATCAAAGATGATGAGCGTTTGTTCAGATTGCTGTTGGGCGATCTCTTTCCTAACTTGGAATTGCCTGTGTCCGCCTTCGGTGGCCTCGGTGAGCAAGTGAACAAGGAGCTTGAAAAGGAAGGTAAGCAGCTACACGAGTTTTTAATTGGAAAAATCTTCCAGTTCTACGATTCTCGTATGACACGTCATTGTAACATGCTTGTTGGTGATCCCATGGGTGGTAAATCTACCGTATGGAAAATCTTGGCGGCCGCACAGAATACCTTGTGCAAGGCTGGAAACCCTAATTACCAGTCTGTGACTCCTTTAATCCTGTCACCGAAGTCTATTGAGCTCGACGAGCTTTACGGAGCCTACGATCTCGCTACTTTCGAGTGGAAGGATGGCATTCTCAGCACCATTTTCAAGGCGGCATCTCAGGATGAGAATCCCAAAGAGAAGTGGATTCTGTTCGACGGACCTGTCGATACTATGTGGATTGAATCGATGAATTCGGTCATGGACGATAATAGAATCCTCACTCTTATTAACGGTGATCGTATTCCATTGAGTAACTCCATGAGTCTTGTTTTCGAAACACAGGATTTATCTGTTGCTTCACCTGCTACTGTGTCTCGTGCTGGTATGATTTACATCGACGCTGCTGAGCTTGGATGGGAAACATTGGTTTCTACGTGGTTGAGTAAGAAGTTCAAAGACGACGAGGAGACGAAGACGATGCATCAAGAGTTGTTCAACAAGTGGCTCCCCTCCGTGTTGCGCTTCCGTGACCGACAATTGAGAGAGCCTGTGCCAGTTCCAGATTTCGTGTCTGTCAAGTCTCTGTGCTCACTCTACGATGCATTAGAGAAAGTAGAGAACGGTTTCTCAAAGGAGAAGCTTGGCGAAGATTACGCTTCCGTCGCAGAGAAGTTTTTCCTTTACTGTCTCATCTGGACTGTTGGTGCATCACTTGATGAGGATTCCCGCAAGAAATTCAGCGCTCAGCTTGCTGAGGTGGATTCTGTGCTTCCTGCTGGTGGCACCGCTTTCGACTACTTCCTGGATGTTGGAAAGAACGAATTCGGCGACTGGGTCAGCAAAGTGCCGGGGTGGCGCGCGACTGAGTCCATGACGTTTCATGACATGATTGTGCCCACCATGGATACTGTCCGCAATGGCTTCGTCGTGGATACACTTGTGAAAGCCAAGGAGTTAGTTCTTCTTGTTGGTGCCACTGGTACAGGTAAGACTGTATTGGCGCAAACTCTTCTCAACTCTTTGCCAGATACTTTCTCACAGCTTGTGATCAATTTCTCTGCAGCGTCTACTTCTGGAGCTACCCAAGATATCATAGAAGCTCCTATGGAGAAGCGCAGCAAGGACAAGCTTGGCCCTCACGGTGGCAAGAACCTTGTTGTATTCGTGGATGATTTCAATATGCCAGTCAAAACGTCTCTTGAGTCACCTTCACAGCCTGCCTTAGAGCTTATCCGCTTGTGGATTGATTACCAAGGCTGGTACGATCGTAGTAAGTGCTCGTGGAAGTACATTCTTGACACGCAGATGATTGCATCCATGGGTCACCCAGGTGGTGGACGCAACGAGATTTGCAAGCGTACACAGAGTCGTTTCACGGTATTGAATATGACATTCCCTGCCGATTCTCAGGTCGTGCGCATATTTGAGAGCATTCTTACTTCCAAGCTTGGTGGTTTCGACAAGGAAATTAGCCAGATGTCTGGTGGTATCGCTGTTGCTACTTTGAATGTGTACAAGGCATGCAGCACAGAGTTCTTGGCCACACCAGAGAAGTTCCACTATGTCTTTAACATGAGAGATGTTGCCAAGGTGGTACAAGGTGTTCTGGGTGCTAAACCTGCGTTTGTATACTCCCAGGAGCGTATGCTTCGCTTGTGGGTGCACGAATGCCAGCGCGTCTTCAGTGATCGCTTCATTCGCACGCGTTCTAACGACGAGGGAAAATTCCGTGATATTTTGGGTGCTAAGATGAACGAGACTTTCCAGAAGGACTGGCAGACGATTATGAGTGATGCGTTGTATCCCACTATTGGTCCAGTTTTCTGCGGTTTCTTGCAGGAGCCTGGAGACGAGGGTATCTGTTACGAAGAAGTGAATGACTACCCTAAACTCCGTGCCATTGTCGAGGAAAGACTGGAGGACTACAATATGGAACCCAAGCTCTTACCAATGGATCTTGCCATGTTCAGTGATGCTGTCATGCATATTACTCGCATTTTCCGCATCCTCACACAAGCACGTGGCAACATGATGCTAGTGGGAGTTGGTGGATCCGGTCGCTCTTCGCTTGCACGCCTGGCTTCCTACATTGCCAGCATGCAAGTGTTCACTATTGAAATCACGAAGAACTACCGCCTTCTGGAGTTCCGTGAAGATATCAAGAAGTTGTATTTGACGACCGGCGGTGAGAACCAAAATGTGGTTTTCTTGTTCAACGATACGCAAATCAAGGATGATGGCTTCCTGGAGGATATCAACAACATCCTCTCTAGTGGCACTGTGCCCAACCTTTTCCCCAAGGAGGATTTGCCTGGAATCTACGATTCTGTTCGCAAGGCTGCATTGAAGCAGGGTTTGGACGAGACTCCTGATGTGTTGTGGAATTTCTTCACTGATCGTGTTCGTGCTAATCTCCACATCATTTTGGCAATGTCTCCTGTTGGTCCCGACCTTCGTGAGCGTTGCAAGATGTATCCCGGTTTAGTAAATTGTACCACAATCGATTTTTTCCATACATGGCCTGCTGATGCGTTGCAAGAAGTTGCCATGAAATTTCTATCTTCTGTTGAATTCAAGGATGATACTTTCGCGGCAAAGATATCAGCCGTTTTCGCTGAAATGCATTTGTCTGTGATTAAATCTAGTGATCAAATGCTTTTGGAGCTCAAGAGACATAACTATGTTACTCCCACAAACTACTTGGAGCTTGTGAAGGGTTACCGCATTCTTCTCGCTAAAAAGAGTAATGAACTTAGTAATTCTGCTAACAAGCTTGCCAATGGTCTAGCTAAATTGGAGGATGCCAAGGAGCAGGTAGAAGAGCTCTCTACTGAATTAGAGCAAAAGAAGATTGTTGTTGCGAAGTCTCAAAAGAGTTGTGAAGACTTGCTAGTGCAGATCGTTAGCGATCGCCGTGTTGCTGATGAGCAGAAGAAGCAAGTTGAAGCTGATTCTGAGCGCATTAGTATTGAGGCCGAGGAGTGCAAAGCTATCAGTGATGATGCTGAGGCCGATCTCGCTGTAGCTATGCCAGCGCTTGAGAGAGCTATGGAAGAGGTTGACAAGCTTGATAAGAGTTCTGTTTCGGAAGTCAAGGCTTATTCTAAGCCCCCACCACTTGTAGAAACTGTCTTGCAGGCTGTTATGATCCTCTTCGGCAAGCCCACTGACTGGGCATCTGCAAAGACTGTGCTTGGACAATCAAATTTCTTAGCACAGATTAAGGCTTATGACAAGGATAACGTTTCACAGTCCGTGAACAACAAAATCAAGAAATTCGTAGAGAATCCTGATTTTAATGTGGAGAATGTACGCAAGGTTTCAGGTGCTGCTGCTGCCCTTTGTGTTTGGGTGCATGCTATCTATATTTATGCCAATGTTGCTAAAGAAGTCGCCCCTAAGCGTCAGAAGCTCAAAGAGGCCACAGATACTCTTGCTGTTAAGCAAGCGTCTTTGAAGGAAGCCACAGAGGCACTCGCTGCCATTCTTGGTAAGCTCGGAGAGTTGCAGCAGGCTTACGATACTAGCGTGGGCGAGAAGAACGACTTGGTTGCCATGTCAGAGGCATTGGAAATGAAGCTAGATCGTGCTGCCAAGTTAGTTACAGGACTTGAAGGTGAATATGTTCGCTGGCAAGCAAGTATCTCAGTGTACAATGAAGCGCTTGTCAAGGTGATTGGCGACGCACTTGTTTCTGCTGCGTTTATTTCTTATGCAGGTCCTTTTGAGACTTCTTACCGCCTTGTGTTGACGGCTGCTTGGGCGAAGAGTGTTGACAGTAACAAGCTTCCTATTACGGATAACTTCAACTTGACGAACTTCCTTGCCAATCCCACTGATGTGCGTGACTGGAACATCCAGGGACTACCTAGAGATAACTTCAGTACCGAAAACGGTGTGATTTCTACTTCCGGTGGTCGCTGGCCGCTTATGATCGATCCTCAAGGCCAAGCCAACCGTTGGATCCGTAATATGGAAGGTAAGGAGCTTCGTATCATCGATTTGAAGATGAGTGGGTTCCTCAGAGACGTTGAGAATGCTGTCCAGTACGGTTTCCCAGTTCTCCTTCAGGATATTTTGGAAGAGATGGATCCTGCCATGGAGCCTGTACTTTCAAAGAGTATACTAAAGATTGGTAACAGAGAGGTGATGCGTATCGGCGACAAAGAACTTGACTACTCCCCTGATTTCAAGCTTTACATCACCACCAAATTGGCCAACCCACATTACACACCTGAAATTTCCACCAAGGCGTGTGTTGTCAACTTCGCTGTGAAGAAGGATGGCCTCGAGGCCCAGTTGCTCGGTATTGTTGTGCAGAAAGAGGAGCCTACCTTGGAGACACAGAAGAGTGAGCTCACAATTCGTGTTGCCAAGGGCAAGCGTCAGTTGGTTGACCTCGAGAATGAGATTCTTCGCTTGTTGAGCGAAACACAAGGATCTTTGCTGGACGATGCTGATCTTGTGAATACACTACAGGCATCCAAAGTGACCTCTGAGGAAGTGACGGAGCAGCTGAAGGTTGCAGAGGAGACTGAGAAAAAGATCGATATTGCTCGTCTGGGTTACCGCCCAGCAGCGATTCGCGCGTCTCTTGCTTATTTCGTCTTAGATGACATGGCTCGTGTAGATCCTATGTATCAATTCTCCTTAGATGCCTATGTTGAGCTTTTCAATTTGAGTATCGATTCCTCTCGTATTCCCAACTCTGAAATTGCTGTTGGTCAGCGTTGTGATCATATCAACAACTTTCATACGCTTGCTGTGTATAAGTACACTTGTCGTGGTCTATTCGAGGAGCATAAGCTTCTTTTCTCCTTGTGCATGTGTAATGAAATCATGCGTAGTAAAGGCACCGTTGTTCAGGACGAGTTCGATTTCTTTTCTATGGGCCCTGGACTCATCGATAGAGCTGTTCAAAGTGGCAATCCTTGTCAAGAATGGTTACCACCTCTTGCATGGGATAATGTCACAGAGATGGACAAGAATTGTGCTGGATTATCTGGTCTCGTTTCTGCTTTCCAACAGAACGGTCGCGACTGGAAAGTATGGTACATGTCAGGTAAACCTGAGCAAGAGCCCCTTCCTGGAGATTGGTCGAACAAGACTGAGCTCCAGAAGATGTGTATTATCCGCGGTTTGCGTTTAGATCGTGTGCTGTTCAGTGCTGTCAAATTCATCACTGCTAATATTGGTCCTGAGTATGTAGACCCTCCTTCGTTCGATCTCAAGACTGTGTTTGACACATCTAGCAGTAAGGCACCTCTCATTTTTGTGTTATCACCTGGTGTTGATCCTACTGCTGGTATTGTACAGTTGGCAAAGTCTGTTGATATTCCATTCTCTCAGGTCGCTTTGGGCCAGGGACAAGCTCCCACAGCTCTCCGTCTCATCCAAGAGGCATTGAAGAATGGCTCTTGGGTCTTCCTTGCAAATTGCCATCTGATGCTTTCATGGATGCCTACATTAGAGAAACTGATTGAGTCTGAGCTTGTAGAAGGAACGCCACCAAAGAACTTCCGTCTTTGGTTGTCTTCTAGTCCTACTCAGGAATTCCCTATAAGTATTCTACAGAGAGGTATTAAGATGACTACTGAACCTCCTAAGGGTCTGCGATCAAACTTGATGACTCTTTTCAATACTATTCCTGAAGAGCAATTCGGTCGATGCTCATTGCAGTTCATTTACAAGAAACTATTGTTTGGCCTCGTTTGGTTTCATGCTCTTCTGTTGGAGCGTCGGAAGTTCAAGTCACTTGGATTCAATGTTCCCTATGATTTCAATGAGTCCGATTTCGCCATTTGTCACGATCTTATCATTGTCTTCTTGGATGAGTATCCTGATAAAGTTCCTTTCGAGGCCATGAAATACCTAATTGCTGAAGCGAATTACGGCGGACGTGTCACTGACGATTGGGATAGACGCTTGGTGAATGTATATATCTCTGAGCTGTTCAATGATGATGTAGTGAATACTGATAAGTATCCATTGTCTGAACTACCAGAGTATTTTATCCCTGAGGATGGTGACCTGAAATTCTACAAGGAGGCTATCCGTGCATTGCCTCAGTCTGATCACCCCTTGGCGTTCGGACAGCACTCGAACTCTGACATGGCTGCTTCTATCGACGATGCAACTACCATGTTGAATGTTTTAACATCTTTGCAACCTCGTAAGATTGTTGCAGCGGATGACGATGCAGTCAATCCCTTGGCCGCACAGTGTCAGGATCTGTTAGAACAGACTGCTTTCCCATTCAGCAAACGTGATGTACGTGAAAAGTTAGAACCTCGTTCTGACCCCGATCCACTCAAGACTGTCTTGTACCAGGAATTAGATAGGTACAATGCTCTTTTAGCCAAAATGCGCAGTAACCTCAGTACGATTGTCAAGATCACTCAGGGAACAGCATCTACTAATTCTGAATTAGAAGAGGTAATGGGTTCCTTGACAACTCTCAAGGTACCGCGTATTTGGGGTAAAACATATCCTTCCTTGAAGCCTCTTGGCTCGTGGATTGTCGATTTACAACTTCGCGTTGATTTTTACGTGCAGTGGATTGATGTTGCACAGCCAGTGTGCTGGTGGTTGCCTGCACTTACTTATCCAACTGGTTTCCTTACGGCAATCTTGCAAGTTTCAGCACGTATGAATGGTGTGTCGATTGATAGTCTATCGTTCGAAACTCCTGTTCTCACATCAGCAGATCCTACAAGCCTCTCTGGTTACCCCAAGGATGGTGTTTACGTTTCTGGTGTGTACCTTGAAGGTGCATCCTGGAACATGGCTGGAGGCTTCTTGGAAGAGAGCAGACCTATGGAACTGCTTTCCAATATGCCAATTATTCACTTCAAACCCGTGGAAGGCAAACGTAAAGGTGCCAAGGGTGTTTACACATGTCCTCTTTACATGTACCCTCACCGCTCAGGTTCCCGTGAGCGTCCATCTTTCGTGTATTCTATCGATATTCGTGGTGGACGTTTCTCTTCGGACTTCTGGACCAAGCGTGCTGTTGCGTTGCTTCTCTCCACTGCAGCTTAAGTGAAGTGAAGTGCACGAGTTCCAAATTAATGAATTGAAATTTTATAAGTTTAAAAAACTGTATATAGCAATGGATTAGCTCTCCTCCTTATTAAATATCTAAATTCGAAACAAACATCTCTACCTTTTAAACCACTGAAGCCAATATGTTCAATCAATTTCTGGGTTAGGTACCTCGCGCACATTCTTTCATGTCACCAACGACGCGTTCTATAAATTCCACTCTGGATCTCTTATCAACTCGGATCTTGCTCTACGCTTTCGTCCCTTCTATGTAAACATGGAGCTTGACTTCTTCCCCCGACTGGCACTATTTCCCACCATTATTATTATTCATAGCAAGTGCTTTAACTCAAGGTACTCTTGATGCGCTTTCGACTTCACATGTCTTGATTCGTACTGCCAGTCGTCCTTCATCTTTCCATACACCATCCGCTTCTTTGGCATAAAAATTCCACACTCGCGTCTTTCAGCATTCTTGAGACGATGGTCAGGCGGAGCCTTTCCCTGCTTCACCTGTCCGGTTTGCACCTAAATTTGATGCATCTGTGTCTTTTCATGAGAAATACGGGCGGAATCGTAGTACACGCCCCAATATTGCTTGGCGCTGTAGCATCCACCACACTCACATGGGATTTTATCCGGATCAGGACCTACTGGTGGAGCCAAGCTTTCAGCAATGCGGTCCCGGAGGACGTTTAGACGCTTCTCTTCTTTGGCTTCCCGTGCATCCTTTTGGTTTTGCTTGACCCTGGCGGCATTCTCTTTTTCTCTCGACCCCCCGTCCGGATGTGCGCCACCGCAACGCTGCGTTTCAGTTTGTTTCCGACTGCCACCATTGTGAGAAGGTACAGATCGTGTTATAAGCAGAATCAAGAAAAAGAAGCAGAAGCAGAAAGAAAAGGACTACAAGAAGATCGCCACACGCGTAGGGATGATAGAAGTTCTATTGGGACTCGTCCGGCCTTAGAGCTTTTCTTCCTATGATATTCTCTTCTTCTCTTCTTCTCTTCTCTCTCTCAATTTCGAAGTTCCAGTGGAGTTCATTGATTGAGCCGAGATCCAAGAAACTTAGCCTTTGAGATTTGAGAACCCTTCCCCCTTCCCCTCCCTATAGGGCGCGATGGAGCTGGGTCCAGCATTAAACAAGATACGAGCGCTGCTGCTCTTCGTGAACACCTTCTCTAGAGAGGATACGGCCGAATGCCAGAGTAGTGATGACTTACGCGACGGCCACGTCCTGCTCCAAGCATTGCATGTCTTGGCACCAGATCAATTCCCAATTGATGCTTTAGATCACAACAACAGCGATGGGAACATCTTGCATTGGAAGGACGCCGCTGGTAACTTGCTGCAATTGGTGAGTTTGCTGGAAAACTACTACAACACTTCCCTTGACAAGAAGTTTCTGAAAGTGGCTGTGGATGTAGATGCCATTGCGCGTGATGGAGATTGCGTAGAAATGGTACCACTTGCAGAACTAGTTGTAGGGGCTGCTGTGTTGTGTCCGAACAAGGACACATTCATTAAAGAGAATATTCTTCGTCTTGATGCGAGTGTGCAGATAGACTTGCAGGAACTGGTTCAGGCGTGTTTATTACGTTGTGACAATGCTGCTCGTGGTGGCAGTGGTATGGTAATCGACAGTGATAGGCTTTTCCGCGCTGAAGAAATGAGTAGACATCTCATAGAGGAGAGAGAGCGAATTTCTTCTGAGAATGAAGCACTGCAACTCGAGAACAGCCAATTGAAGGCTCTCTCAGAGGAGCTGTCTGGGAAAGTAGGTGAGCTGGAGGACATCAAAGATGATTTTGAAGGTCAAGGGCAAAACAGTTTACATGCTGTGAAAATGCATGCGACACAAGTAGAGGTGGAATTGCAAGAACTCAAACGTGAAATGGATCTTGTGACTGTGGAAAATGATCGCTTGATGGAAGCTTGTCGAGGAAATGAGAAAAAGATCGAACAATTGAAAGAAGCTACCATGAGTTCAGATATTTCCATGCAGTTAATGAGAGATGAGCTTGATGTAGCTCGTGAGAAGTCAGCTAGGCTCATCAAAGCAGAGGGCAATGTAGTCACTTACAAACGGAAATTGGAAGGTTTGAGTGATCTAAAACAAGAAAACAAAGAGCAATTGGAACTCTTACAGCAATACAGTACCCGAATAAGTGAGTTAGAAAGTAAAGAACAAGAAGGAATTTCTCTTAAGAAACTGGTGGAACAATTGAAAAGTAATAGTGTGGAAATGGAATTGGCAAAATTTGAAGCTCTAAGTGCAGTAGAGTTGAAGAATCATGACATATCTAGAATTGAAGCGGAGCTAGAGGAGTCTCAGCAATCTTATAAAAGGCTTGACAGTGAGTTTAATTTAGTGCGAGGAGAGCTTGAAAGTATGGCAACTGCTGCAGCAGACGCAGACTCTAAATCCGAAGAACAGCGCAGTGCAGAGCTGTCTACATTGAGAAGTCGTGTGCAAGAGTTACAGTATGCAGCGAATGCTCATGCTGCTGGTAAAGCTTCTGATTCTACGAGTGCTGACTTGGAACAACAGCTTATCTTCGTCCGTGCGCAATTGGAGACTACCCAACAGGAAAAGGCATCAAGAGAAGAGCTCTTACTTACAGCCAAGAAACAGTTGGCCGCAGCTCTGGCTGATCGTGCAAGAGCTCAGCGTTCGCTGACAGACGCACAAGGGGCAATATCAGCAGTGGAACAGAAGTTGAAAGCAAGTAAAGAAGCACAACATCGCTTGGAGCAATTGCAAGCTTCAACGAAAATGCTTGAAGAGAAGTTGAAAGACAAAGAGACGACTGTATTGCGTCTGGAGTCGCAAAGGAGAGAGTTGGAACTATTCAGCCGAAATAAACTAGAATCGTTTAAAAACAAGTTCATGTCGACATTAAAAGCTGTCCAAGCAGAGAAAGAGGTTCTAGAAGCCTCCTTAGAGAGGCTTGCAGATAGAGCAGATTTCGACAGGGAAACGAGTAGAAGAGAGGAGCGCCTGCTTCTGTCAGCCGTGTACCAGACGGGCGTGAGAATCCTAGAGCGGAATATGGATAAACAGATATCTAAAAAGGTGTAAGATGTTGGGAGAGCTTGTGAAAAGTGAAAAGTGGGGGAGGAGGTGGCCATGTAATGCATTGTTATTTTGTTGTTGTATGATGTGTTAAAATACCCTGCTGTGGAACAAGAAACAAGAAACTCTTTCCAGCGGTGAAATGGTTGAAATTGTAAGACCTCTCTCCCTCTAAAGACCCCCGCTGAGGAATTGCATCACCGCCGTGTGACGTTGCTGTGCTGCGAGGTGCAGTGGTGTCCTGTCCTGCCTATCACTCGCCTCCTTATCAGCCCCCTGCTCACATAGATACTGCATCATAGAGAGGTGGCCATTGTATGCTGCCCAGTGCAGTGGTGTGTCGCCATTAAGATCCATCGCCTCCATATCAGCCCCCTGCTCACATAGATACTGCACCACAGAGAGGTGGCCATTCTCTGCTGCCTGGTGCAGTGGTGTCCAGCCATAATCGTTCTCAGAATACTCGTCAGCCCAATCATCCTCGTCATCCTCATGCATGGTAAGCATTCTTGCCTCCTTATCAGCCCCCTGCTCACATAGATACTGCACAACAGGGAGGTGGCCACTGAATGCTGCCTTGTGCAGTGGTGTCCAGCCATTCTCATCCCTCGCCTCCAGGTCCACCTGCGTCCTCTCCACCATGGCCCTCACAATATCCAGATCTCCATCTTGGCATGCTTTGGCAAAGCTTTCACTGTGGGATAGGGATTCGTGTTTGTCTTTGCCATAGTGATCCTTGAGGACCAAATGCAGCTCCCAGCCCCTCGGCACATCGATCTTCCTCACAAAGACAAAGCGCAGGGACTTTACTGATGTGAAAACATCAAAGAGCGGATCTGCGCGGTGTGCGTACTTGCGCAAATTATTTAACCAGTGCGCCTCGCACTGCTTGTTCTTGTGTATCACGTGGTGAAGACTCTCGTAGTCGTCGAGATCTGTCCAGCTCGAGAACAGATTCCAGACGCCGTCTGGCACTCTGGAAAAAAACTCGTGAGCATTGATGTTGGGCATCTGAGCATTCACGGGCGCGATATCGATCTGGGACACGTCTGTGTGGTATGGCAATTCTTAGGAAAGGCGCGGTGGCTCTCTGTTCTTGAAGACTATTCTTCGCCTTCCCCAGTTCTGAGGAACAGACTGGGCTCGAATCAGGAAACATTGCCATAATGATGCAGTGGAACGTTTAGAGCAATTTTCACCTCGTGTTAGAAGCCAGTTTTCGACTATCAATTGATTAAAGTGTATTTTCAGGTTTTTCCTTTTATTGTCTGCATTTCGATACCTTTAAGTGACAGCAATCGACCCTGAAATCTTACATCGCTACACTACAACAACATGGCACGAAGCAAGGATGAGAAGAAGACTGCGGCCAAGAAGGGGTCTAAGAAAGCAGAAGAACCCGTCGAGAGTACCAGTGAGGAATCTGAAGTCGCCAGTGACGAAGAAGATGATGATGACGACGAGGAGGAGGAGGAGGAAGCCCGGGAAGGAAAGATGGATGGCATGGCTGATATGATGGCCAAGATTCTGAACCAAAAGACTGCGCGTGACGTGCCTGTGCTAGAGAAGCGCAAGACTGCCATCATGAAGAGCATCGACGAGGAGAGAGAAGAAAGCGCAAAACTCAAGAAGGCACAGCAAGACAAGGCCATGGTGCGCAACAAGCAAATCACACTTCCAGGACACAGTAGCATTGAAAAAGAAAAAGTCTTGCGTAAATTAGCTACTAAGGGTGTTGTTGCATTGTTCAATGCTGTTGCAGAGGCACAGCGTATGCAAAAGGATCTAGAAGATGTGACGGAGGCAGGAGACAAAGTAGCCAAGGTTGAGAAGGCGGAACAGTTGGCTCAAGTGGATATCAAGAAAATGAGTAAAGATAATTTCTTAGACTTGCTCACAGGGGGTACCACTGTTGCAGCCACTGCTTCTAAGGCAAAGACTCCTGCTTCTGACGATTCTGACGATTATTCTGATGAAAGTGATGATAATGCACCAGGAAACGGAAAAGGAGGTGACTCCACCTGGGGTGCCTTGAAGGATGATTATTTCCACGAAGACGAGGAAGGTGCTGGAAGTAAGTTGAAGAACTGGGACAAGAGCATCCAAGAGGATGTGGAAGTGGACAGCGAAGATTCAGATGCCGAGGAGATGTTGGAAAACAGACAAATCCGTTCCTCTGTGAGAGAAGAAGAAACTAAAAAGACGACAAAGAAGAGATCTACTAGTAGCAGTGGTGGTGTTGGTGAGAGCAAAACAAAGTTAAAGGCTGCCAAGAAGAGCCGCAAAGCTTAAAAGAACTTTGCTTTCATAGGCGAAAGCCTATCTTTCTAAAACTTATGCGGAAATTTTTGTATGAATTGTAAATAGATCCGGAAACGAAACACTGCAATACCCTTACCAACACCAATTGAATTCAATTCAACTCACAGTTGATTGTTACTGTTATCTCCTGCTGCAGCAGCATCCTTGGAAGCAAGGGTGCTTCCGCTTTTGTCCCCCCCCCTTCCTCTTCTTCTTGCCAGTGCAGCTGTCTTCCATCCGCTTAATGCAGGGACATACAGCAAGCCAAGTGCCGCATCGTGCAAACCTTTACTCGACCACTTGTAGAGCCAGCAATAGGCGCCGTACAGCTTCGGATGGTCTGGAGTAAACCATCGCATGGTTCGTTTGAAGAATATCACCGCCACAGGCGATATAAAATATCGCAGATATGAGTAATACTATACTTTACAATAATAATTTCTCATTACCATAGAGTATTTGAGAGTTTCGTATTATTTTCTTACATCCTCAAGTCTCTCCTGCCTGAAGATGTGTACCACCGATTGGAACGCTGCAATCAGACAAGTCTGAAAGCATATATACTCCCCCTGAAGGAAGGGCCCTAGTGGTACTGTGTTGTTGTTGTTGTTGTTGTTGTTGTTGTTGTTTGGATTGGTAGAGGTGAACAGTTTGCCCCCCCTGTGGCATTGTCTTCTTGTAACCCCTATGCTACTCTCGTGAGGTATCCTGGGCGTAGGTTTCCAGCAATAGTTGCACTTGCAATATTGTGTATGTTGCATGCAGAGTTGACGTCTCTGTTCCACAATGTCTTGCAAGTAGTACATCTGACGAGGCCATGGCATGTGATCTTCCCTTTCGCTCTTCTCCACGGGCGAGGATTGCGTACTTTGCGGAAGGTTTCCACTACTGCATTATTGGATTTGCACTTGCTACATTTCTTGCTCGTGTGGAACTCATTCACTAAATACACATGATACCCAGCCTTCTCAAAGATTACTCTCATACCCTTGCCCTTGGTAGGTTCATGATATTTAAATAACCTTTGTTCCCAGTCACCGAAAGCAACAACGACATTACTTGGTGCAGTATTGGGGTGGTACTTTGCCTTAAACTCTTTTAAGAGCTTGCTGTTACAACGCTGATTTCTCATGAACTGCGTCAACTTCAATTTGCGGAAATAGGGCGCAGCATAGAAGGGAGAGATCTTCAAGTTGAACATGTTCTTCCATTTCAAATACTCCATGAATTTTTCAAATGTCATGGTCTTTTTGTTGTGGGTTAATCCACTTGCTTCCCACTCGATGATGCTTTTTCCTTCCACTATTGTTGTTCTCTTCCTCCTCTCCAGAATCTGGCGATTCTTCTTCACATTCATTTCCTTCCTTCTTGTGTCCATGGTGAATCTCCATTGCTGCTGCTCTTCCTTGACTGACGTGTCAACACAAAATAGAATATCTCGCATGTTAGGGTCTATAGCAACAGTGGTTTTCCCTTGGAGAAGTACTTTTTCATTAGCATTCAGATCTGCGAGATATTTAGTCCCCGGTTTCTCAATCTTGGCACGCGTGGCATTAATTCTTTCGTCCAGCAGACTTTTCTGTTTCAGTTGCAGAGTGATACTGATTCCATCAGTTTTTATTGCATGGTCGAAAGTATATCCATTAGGCATGACCTGGTTTACACGGAAAGCTTTCAGGTTTGTATGGAAGTGTTTTTGCCACAGCAATTTTTTTCTTTCGTGTAAAGTCCCGCCGGGTCTTTTACTAAGTGGCTCTTTGGAATCATCCAGTATCGAAATGAGGGATGTGCTGTCCAGGGGAAAATGTCTTGGAGCCATGCTCGAACTAAGAGGAAACACATTCATTAGTTTCGTTTTTTCATCATTCAATAAAGCAGCAGCAGTTTCAATATAGTCAGTCATGTAAACCATACCATATAAATAGTCCATAGGAGAGACGGCTATGTCGTAGCAGTAACCTTTGGTATGCGTTTGCCTATTTGGTAATATTCTCTCTCCATGTAGCTCAATAAAGGCGTGGAAGATGTCTGGTGACTGCTTGTCCGGGGGGTCGGCACCAACTCGATTGCTTCGCAACATCATGATGTCCGTTGCCACGTTTTTCAAGTTGGTGTAAACTTGAGTGCGCCCCGCTTTCTTTTGATCTTCTGTAAAGTCTGCATCTTCATTAATTGCTTTGATAGCATCAGTTGTATGTTGAGCATGGGCGGAATTTACAAAACGCTGCAAATATCTCAAAAAATTCGCTTTGATGTTATTATCAAAAGCTGTCACTACTTCTTTTGAAAGGTATTCTTGAATTTGTGTCAAATTCAAACTTGATATTGGAGCCTCGTCATTAGGAATTGTGCGTCTGTAATGATCTTCATAAAAGGTGGTCAGCAATTGCAGTTGTTCCTGAGCTGGTCCACCTGCTGGTCTCCCCCTCCTCCCATTTTCGCGTGTTGTAAGAGTTCTCATTACGTTTGTTACTAAGCTTTGCGTGATCACCATAGGCGTCTCATCTTCTGCAGGAACTGTCTCGTATGCGTGAAGGTAATATGCTTTCACAAATTGCAGTGTGTGTGTGAATAATCTTGAAACCCGCACAGCCATCTCCCTCAGCTTTTGAAGTGCTTCGTTGCTCTTCGTTACTTTCGAGAGACTGAGCTTTACGGACTGGTATGGCGCCTTAGTGACCTCCATGGTGAGAAGTGGTCACGCTGTCCCCAGGACTGCACACTGAGTGGGCGGCGTGGATGTCTGCGCTTCCCGATCAACCGCTGTTGTATGAAGTGGGTAAGCAGATGACTTGGGCGTGTCAGTATGAATACAAGTTTCGCTTTGGTAGGTACAAGGTACATGTTACAAGGATGGAAGGAACATAGGGAAGTTAGTATTGAATAGTAAAGACAGGGCTACATAACCATCACGAGGCCATCATTTTGAGCCTCATTTGGTCTCATAAGTAAGAAAGTCATCATGAAGAGCTCCAGAGTGAAAATATTTCCAAGAAGGTTATGTGGATTTCAAAGGAGATTTTACGGGTACAGAACGGAAGAAAAACAAAGTGTGGAAAGAGCTGATGTGAAGCCTCTCTCCTCCTTCAGACTCTAAAACATAATCATGACCACGTACCTCTTGCGTTATCGGTACCTGGTGATGAAAGAATGAATGAAGATAGATTCTGTTCTGTATGAAAAGACGGTCGATGCGGGCGGGGGACGACGGACGACAGAGCCAATTGTGACGTGGGGTGGGGTGGAATGAAATTCAATAATAGAGTAATAATTGAGAAATGGAAAATAATTTTTGATAGTATACTACATCATAGAGTGCTCGAAAATCATAATCACAATCATATTGATTTATGATTATGCGGAAGAAGAGCGATCAACCTTTTTCTCCCCACTGTCCTCGAATGCTGTGTATCTAACCTCGCGCTGAGCCATCTCCTCCAAGACATTCATACTCTCAAGGGGGTAGAAATAGTTGCTGACTTCTCGTCTCATTTCTCTTCCTGTGCTTCCGGTCATAGAACGGAATGCTGTCAAATCAGAACGAGTCAAGTCTACAGTAATAATCTTTTTCTCAGTATAGTGTGTCATAACAGACACAAATTCCTGCTTGCTAAAGCTAGGAATATTCAAAGTCAAAGGCACTGAACTGGCAATATCATTAAACACCTGTAAGCCTCCTTCAGCAGGATGCTTCGATGATACAGCTGCTATACACATACCATTCTTCACTTGAAAGGATGCTGTTTCTGTCTTGGTTTTGCTGATAAATTTCAATGCATTTGGTACTGCTAAATTGAATCCATGCAACTGCTTATCTCTATACTGATATGCAGATGGGGCCTCCCAAGTATTATACTGGTCAACAGCAAGGAGGACAGGAACAGATTCCAAGTTCTTCAACTCATTCACTACGTCATAAATAACTTGTCCGGCATTGTCACGGAATGCAACACCGATAAGTAGCAAATCCAAAAGTGTCTTTGGTTCGAAAGACAAGAAATCGAAATCATTCAGCAAAGGTTCATCAAGTATATCCTCATCAGGAAACTCTTCTTCTGTAACAATTTGACGCATTTTAATGAAATCGAAATCTTCTCTTCCTTTCACTTGCAGTGCTCTGTTCCAACCCCCAGTAATACTACTTAAGAATTTTCCATATTTGTTAAAAACATCCATGTTGCCGACTGGTATAGACGCAAGTTGCTCTTTGTGTGCAGCATGGAAATTACGTAGCAGCTGCGCCGTCATAAGAGGATTGTCATAGACCCCCTTTTGGCCACGAACAGGCTCAACATAAGCCCCCATCTGCACGTGATCCCACCCGTTTGGGACAAACAAGCACAACCAACCACTCATACGTGCATGCAATACTGCCTGATTTAATGCAATAGATTTGCCTGCACCTTTTGCACCTGTCACAAGTACCTTGCTAGGCATGCTCACATCTTCCCCTAGACATTTCTTGAGAGCAATATGAAAATCCGCAGATGTTGTTTCTGTTTGTTCACCCGCCATGGCATCCAAAACGTTATCCTTGAGCTTTCCTTTGAGTTTGGGAGTATCTATGACGTTGCGGCCGTAGACTTGCCCGTTAAGTACGCAGCTAGGCCACTCTGGACGGTCAGTATAGCCTGCAAGATCCCATGATCTCCATTGCTCACTTTTCATTGGAGAGTCTCCTAGTACAGCCGTAGAAGGCCCGCCAGCGTTTTTCGCTGGATATGCATCAATGATTTGACACAGTGCACGGGCACTGTCACGAACCATCCAACTCCTCTCGCCAGTCTTAGCAAAGTCCTCCTCGATATCACCAGCAAAGCCTTCGGGCATGACTCCTTCTGCTGGGATGGCAACGAAGGATGATTGCAAAGGAAGACCAACACCTCCAGAGCCCAGGTGTCTGGCACCACTGGGCGTTGCACAAGTGCGTCTAAGCGCACCCACCACTGATCTCAACATTCTTTCAACGAGACGTGAGGAAGGGGTGTGTTACCACTCTCTTTCAGCTAAAAAAAGCCAGCCCACAGTTTCGGACGCGGAGACACTTCTTGATCATGGATCCTGCGATGTGGGTTGGGTTTCTGTTGCTTTCATGCATCTTATGTGTGAGTGTGGTGGGTAGTGCGCCGGTGAAGCATGCTCGTCATCACGGTGGGTTCCCCCATGGACGTCAGAATCACGGTGCTAACATAACCATTGCACGGAGTGTGATCAAGACAACCAACATAGATGTAGAAGGCAAGTTTACGGTCATATCTATGGCCATGAATCATCATAGTGACAGTAGCTGGAGCATCCCTTCTCTTCATGACAAATATAGTGCAGGATGGAACAGGACAGTAGCTGGGGAAAAGATGCTGAGACCACATGCATGTTCATTGCGTTTCTATGCCATGGGATTAGAAAAAACGATGGAAAACTTTATGAAGGGTGGTACTGGTCACTTAGGCATAGAAGTTACCCAGAAAAGTCTATCAGGTAAAGGTAGAGGTAAAACAAATTGGTATGGTTTTGATAAATCTGACAAATATAAATTGCATTGCTATTATATGACGAATAAAGGGTATGGTAGTGAGTTTGTTGATGATCCAAAAACTTTAGGTGTGGCAGTGTATTGTCCAGTTGGATTAGATACAGAAATTGGGGAATATTCTTTCAGAGGTCTCATGGAACCTGGTTATTTTTGTCGAAACTTTGCTGATTTCTCTGTGAATGCAGAATTATACCTTCGCCCTAGTGAATTCAAACTAGTTGGAAATGATCAAGATTTTTTGACAGTTGCCCAAAATGCTAGTGTATTGCATGATGAGGTTGATAAAGCTGCGAAAGCAGTAGAAAAAGAGCAAATTAGAAGTGATTTTACAACAACTCCATTCGCAGCGAGAACACAAGATATTCGTTTATCAGAAATGTTAGATCCACGTCCACATAGTATTTGTACTGTACAAACATTTCGTAACGCACAGTCTGGGCCTATGTTGTATGCATTCGTGAAATATCATATTGATATGGGGTGGAGGGTAATTGTGTATGATAGATTTGGTCTCCATCTCGAATTTTTGAAGGATATCATTGGAATCGGAGGATTGGATTATTACCCTTTCACTGTGTTGCAATTAGTGAATCCAGCGAAATACAATCAAGAATATGCCAAGAAACAAGGATCAGATCGCCGTGTTTTTTATAAAATGGAAAAGAATTGGGGATTTAAAGGGGAACAAGCAGATACTGCTGATCAAGATCAAGATAAAACAAAAACATATGATTTCGCACGAATAGAATATGCTCATTTAGATATGATGCTATTCTTAGATGCAGATGAATTCTTTTACTGCCCCCAAGCAACTGCAGGTGGGAAAGAATCACAAAGAAATTATCAACAAAAAATTATGCAGCAATTTAGTTCACAAGGAGTTGAAGAAATGCGTTTTGTTCGTATACCTTATTCAGGTATAGCAGTGGCACCTGCTGGTTTCAATGGAACAAAAGAAGAATTGTGGGAAGTAGATTTCACTGAAAGTACAGAGAAATGTATGTCCGATGCGTTTGCGAAAAAGGATGCTTCGGAAATTATGAGATGTTGGAGCTCTGCAAGTGCTTATGATGGCTTCCCTAAGAGTGCAGATTTCGGTGGCGTGTGCCCCTTTCACTACAACCACTGGTCGTGCGATGGTATGAGAAATGGTGGACGCGATTATGTCTCAACACGTTGCCGCTGTAAAGTATCCTTTGATATGATCAATGGCTTTGAATACAAACCTGTGCTGAACAAATGTCATTTAATGCACTACAACGATAACAAGTATAAATTCCAAGCAAGGCGTGAAAAACATGTGAATGACAAAGGATCGATTTTTGAGCCAAGCCCAATTGTACCCATGATGTAGTAATAGATTATGTATAACCATACCACAAAATGCACATTTTACAAGCAAAATTACATTCAAAACTATATTTACATTGGAGCTTTTCTTTCTAAAATCTCTTCAAATTCACGGAACAACTGACGCTCATCAATAGTGAGGTTCGAAGCTTCTTCCGCAACTTCATCACCATAAAAGTCGTAGTTACTCGTATCACCTTCGGTGAGAACAAGTGGGACTATAGGTGGTACCATAAGTTGTCGTGCAGCTGAGCGCCATTCAATGCCACTGAAAAACCCATGATTTGTTATACCAGAAAACCCTCCTCGGCCACAACCCAGTCTACCGCTTCTGCTAATATTACATAAACTCTTCACGATCGATTTAGTCTTTTTCGGGCATCTGGCTGGGAAACTAATGCTTCCACTTAATATTTTCCTATATACTGTGAAAGGATTGTTTCCATGAAAAGGTGGATAACCAAAGGCCATCTCGTATATTAACACGCCCAGACTCCACCAATCAACACCAGTACCGTGACCTTCTCCCTGTATCGTTTCTGGTGCCAGGTATTCGGGTGTACCACACAATGTAAACGTTTTGTCTTCGTCAAGAAATTTTGCAATACCAAAATCTATAATACGTACATGACCTTCTTTCGTTAATAGTATATTCTCTGGTTTTATATCTCTATAGGCAATATTCAAATCATGAAGTGTAAACAAAGCACAAGCAATTTCAACAGAATAGAATTGATATTGTGCAACTTGAAAGAACTCCTGTCTACGTAAATGAGAGAAAAGCTCCCCACCAGAGATATAATCCATAAGCATATAAATAGAGTTATCATCCTGAAAGAATGCATATAGTTCAGGAACAAAATCACATCGTACAGTACTCATAATTTTCAGTTCCGATTTCATATGAAGTAGTTGTTTCAACTTCACGATGCGTGCCTTTTTCATCATCTTGAGTGCATAATACCGTTTGTCAATTAATGATTTGACAAGACGGATACGGCCAAAAGTTCCTGTTCCAACCGTCTCTAGCAAATCAAGATCCGATAAACCAAACTCTTGGGGAAATAAGGCTTTGACACTCAAGTCCTTGTTCACTTCAATGACTTCATCCTGCTTCGGCTTAGGCTTAGACGATAAGCCCAAGCTCTCAAGCACGGACGCCATGGTCTACCAAACAGAGTGTGAACGTATCTAACAAACAAAGTTGCTCCTTCTACGTGCTACTCAGACTCTACGTCGATTTGCAGGTATTTCTTCACAGAGAAAAGAAACTTTGCAACTTTTGCAAACACTATTGAAAAGAGGGAGCAATGCTATCGGGTTGAGACGCTGCGTATGCTTGTTAAAGTAGTACTGCACACGCTTGACTTCGCTACGAAAATTTGGGAACCCGGGGAACGGTTCAAGTTTTTCTTGTGTAAAGTTTTTTTCCCCAAAAATTTCCCCTTCTTTGAGAATTGAAAGACATGGGCATACTCTGTCTGTGGAAGGGATTCATAGATATTGTTTATCAGTTTTTGTAATAGACGATCATTTTTGTAGATTTTTGCAATAAAACAGCGTAGTATTTCCTAATACTTGCCAAATTTCGAATCAAAAGGAGAGACACGTCCTTCGAACTCAGTGTAGTGAATTCATTACATATAACAGGCCTTCATCGATCATAAATTAGTGCTTACTTTTACAAATAGAATAATCTGATATCATGTCTACAGAAGAGACTTCAAAGTTGACAGGTACAGAGCCTGCAAGCACCAGGGCCGAGCATGACGTCCAAGATATAGTGGGCAAACCTCCAGCCAAGACCATTGGCTGGTTTGGTTCGTTGAGTCTCGTGGCAAACAACATCAGTGGACCTGCCATGATGGGCCTACCGATTGTTTTCCGTGAGGCGGGGATAATACCCACGATTCTGTGTATCCTTGTTACATGGGTCATGTCATCACTATGTGGTACTTTCCTTGCAGAGACTATTCAAAAGCTTCCTGGGAATGAGAAATTCGAGAAGAATGTAGATTTCTCTTATATCTTCAGTAAGGTTGTTGGCAAGCAGTGGCATCTACGTTGTGAAGTTTTGGTGATTATATCTTGTGCAGTATGTTGTTTTGCTGGTATTGTCGAGACTGCGCAAAGCTTAGACAGTTGGTTGGCTTCTTTCGTCTTGGGTAAAACTTATGCTGTGACAATACCTGGCATGGAGTTCATTACTTGGGATGCGTCTGGTTGTATAGGAGAGGTTGAAGGAGACGTCCAGGACGAATCGAATACAGGCGACTGCACTCCTTTTCATTTTGTAGATGGTAGTGTTATAACTCTTGGATATATGTTGACATTTGCATTCTTCTATCCTCTTGGTAGAAACGACTTAAATGAAACGATTTGGGCGCAAGTCGTGACTTTTCTTCTCATGTTTTTGTTGATTATGCAATTCATGAGAGAGTTTGCAAGTACAGGATATCCTTACATGGACAGTGTACCAATGGTTGGAACCAATTTCAAGACACTTGCTGGTGTTGTTCTATTCAACTACGCATACCCTATTACCATTCCTAGTTGGTTGATTGAGAAAAAGAGCGATGTTCCTGTGAATAAAATCATTTGGACTGCAAGTTTTACATCTACTGTGATGTACATCTCCTTTGGAATCTTGGCTGCGGCTTCTTATGATAAACCTGGGGAGAATGTATTAGTTGTATTAGCTTCAAACAAGACAGCACCAGCAACTCAGTTTGCTTCTGCATTCTTTGGCATATCAGAAATTGGTGTTGGGGTTGCTATTTTCTGCGTTATTGTCAAAAATTCCTTGCTTCAAACTGGTTTGATGAACAAAGGCTTGTCTCAATTCTTTGGATCACTTTTCCCTTATCTTATTTCGTGGTACATGTATCAAGGCAAGACCTTGCTTGTTATGCTAAACTGGACAGGACTTCTTGTCAACGGAATGGTTGCTTTTATCCTTCCTCTTGTTGTGGCCTTGGTTGCATACCGAAATGGATACGGACCAAAGAGCAGAAGCAATAGTAGTACTAGTATTGGAGGAGATATCGAAATGCTGGGTAGCACGAACACTAACTCAGGAAAATACAATTACCAGAGTATTGATGATAATGCCCTTCCAACTGGTGATGATTATGATAACTCTGATGGCGAGGAAGGCGAGCTTGACATAATCAAGCCACTTCCTAGCGCTATTGAACCTTGTAGAGGAATTGTGCTGATACTCGGCATCCTTATCTTTTCTTTCATGATTGTCTCCACTGTTATCCTCGACGTAGAGTATGATGCTACTCCCGACACGCGTCGATTTTAATTAAACAACCAAATAGAAGACCTGTTGGGAAATAGTGTTATGTATTATGTATGACTTGACTTAGTAACACTATACTTTACAATAATAATTTCTCTTTACCATATAGTATTTGAGAGTTTCGTGTTATTTTCTTACATCCTCAAGTCTCTCCTGCCTGAAGATGTGTACCACAGATTGGAAAGCGTTTGGAACGCTGCGCTGCAGTCAGACGAGTCCGAAAGCATACTCCCCCGGAAGAAAGGCGCCCTAGTGGTACTGTTGTTGTTGTTGTTGTTGTTGTTGTTGTTGTTGTTTGGATTGGTAGATGAACAGTTTGCCCCCCCTGTGGCATTGTCTTCTTGTAACCCCTATGGTACTCTTTTTAGGTATGGTGGTCGTTGGTCTCCAGCAATAGTTGCACTTGCTATGTTGTGAATCTTACAAGCTGAATGACGTCACTTACTTAGTAACATAAATTCGGGTGTCAATAAATATCATATATCAACTATCTAATCATTTTCATTGCTCTTAACTCTTTATCTGGCTTTATTTCTGGTCATGCAAAGCCACTTCAACGCAGTGTCATATTTGCAGTATTAGCCAGAGGTAGACGCATTGCCGCTCCTCCCACTTCTACTCCCACTACCATCGATTATTAGTGCCGCTACTCCGTGAGAAGGCTTTTGGCTTCCCTGCGGTGTCATGCCCCTTTTTCTTGCATTTCGCATAGTGCGGAGTTGCTCTCATGCCGTCTAGCAGCTTCTGGATTTCCTGGAATGCTTCAATGTGAGCAGGGACGTGCGTTTGATGAGCAGTAGAATTCAAGCCCATATTCTTACCGCTTGTTAGAATAGGGAAGTGACTGACGTAGGTAGGCCCAGCAGCGCTGTATATATACGAGTCAGAAAAAAGGCAGTTAGCAAGAACACACGGGCGATCTTTCGTTTGTATGCACTTATCTGGAAAGAAACTGTTGATGATTTTAAAGCTCAAAGACCCGTCTGCTGCAACATCTACCACTCTGTCAATAAATGGCTCCACCACTTTCTTCTGAATGACATAACCAAGAGCTCCCCAGTATAGCGTGTACTTCCCATTCTTCGTGGTATCACTCCATTTGTTTGGAGTCCAAAAAGAGCTGAATCCAGAAGCTTCGAATTTGCCCCACAGTGTAGTTAAAGCCTCAGTGTTCGTTGTTGTGAGTTGCAACACACCAAAATCGGCAGGAGCGGATTGTATCACTTTTCTGAGGTCAGCCTTGAGATGGAATTCTACATCGTCTTCAAGAATGAGGGCATATGGGTTGTGTTGTGCCATAGGAGAAGTATCTTTGATTGCACGATATATCGCGGTAAGATGCGATAAAATGATGGCTAGATCACCATCAGTGTTACGTTTGCAAGGCTTTTCAAGCTTTGTAATACGAAAAGCTTCTGTGTCAGGTTTCACTGCTGATATCCTCCGATTAGAACCGATTCCCAGCTGATGCCCAAATACTTCAAAATTCTTGTTCATGTAATCACGTCTATCTATGTTGTCATCTAAGTTGATCCAATAGGCAGGCAGGGCCAGGCTGCTGCTCTTGCTAGTACTCCTGCTAAAACTAGCATCAGTTACCATCAAGCTTGGTGATCGGCTGCGAGTAGCTACTGATACGTTGAAGGACAGCACTGGCCAGTCGCACCGAAACTCATGCTGCATGCGATCCGCACTTTGCAAATTTCGTGCAGCATTCGTGCTGCCAGTGCACACTATAGCGCACATAATCAGTAGGATGCACTGAACTTGCATCTTTACTACGGTACCACAAGAAGGTGCTTTGTGGCAAGCTATCTCTCCCTGTTAACTCGTCTGGAAGGACGCACTGGATGGGTTTTCGAAGAGAGGCAGAGAAAAGGGCCACGAAAGTCCGATCCCGGACTCCTCTGTTCCTCAGAACTGGGGAAGGCGAAGAATAGTCTTCAAGAACAGAGAGCCACCGCGCCTTTCCTAAGCATTCCCACATCACACAGACATGTCCCAGGCCGAGATCGCACCAGTGGCTGCTCAGATGCCCAACATTAGCGCTCATGAGTTCTTTT